>ERZ773145.2497-NODE-2497-length-12992-cov-17.419804_pt1 | contig 12992 bp, 9 predicted proteins | sample MGYA00580848_ERZ773145 | MGnify/ENA primary metagenome ERZ773145 (study PRJEB29015, sample SAMEA2737858) | human gut metagenome | biome: human gut; feature: human-associated habitat; material: faeces | place: China | collected 2012 ... | reverse complement strand
ATCTAACGCGTCTGCCAATTCCGCCATATCCGCATATTCTGTTTTGTTCATGAGCTGTGTCGCTCGGAACGATAGTTATTATACCAGATATACCGAAATTGTCAAGCGTTTTCTGCAAAAAACTTTTCTCTTTTTATAAAACGTCATACTTCCGTAAAAAAGCCCGTCGCAGGCCGGTTTTCCGGCACAGGACGGGCGGTTTATTTGGTCGTTTGAGCGTGGCCGCCGGGCGCTGGCGGCAGACATTTTCTGTTGCTTACAACGCGCGGCCCCACACCAGCCACAGGTACACCGAGCCGGTCAGCACTGCCGCCAGTGTAAAGGGCACCCCGATGCGCAAAAAGTCGGCTGTGCGCACGGTCTCACCATTCTTGCGCAGGATGCCGATGGCCGCAATGTTGGCCGATGCCCCGATGGGGGTCAGGTTGCCGCCCAGCGTTACGCCGGTGAGCAGACCGAAGTAAAACACCTCCGGTGCCATGCCTGCACCATTGTTCATCAGCGCGGCAATGCCCTGCACCACCGGCAGCATGGTGGCCACATAGGGGATGTTGTCAATGAAGGCCGACAGCACCACCGATACCACCACCAGCAGCACATACAGCCGGAAAGGATCCTCCCCGGCCACGGTATGGAACAGCTGCGCGGCAGCGTCGATGACACCCGCCGTGCGGATGCCCGCGATCACGATGAACAGCCCGAAGAGCAGCAGCAAGGTGTCCCGGTCCAGTTCCTGCATCACCTGCACCAGCGGCTTTGCCGAGTGTTCCCGCAGGCAAGCACGGACCACGCCCACCACGCACAGGGTCATGCAGATGAGCCCGCTGCGCAGCTCGTACAGCGTCGCCAGCAGGCCGCTTTCCGGCTGCGGCAGGAAAGATGCCACGATCAGCAGCCCCACCGTCAGCAGCATCAGGGCGGTGGGCACGTCATCTTCCACCTGTGTTTCCACACGGGCGGTGATGGGCTGTTTTTCTCGCCGGAACAGCCACAGCAGCACCAGCAGGGAGGTCAACGCGCCCAGCTCCACACCCCAGAAGACGCCCGGGCGGCCGTGCATCCAGAAAAAGTCAAAGAAGTTCATCTCCGCAAAGCCGCCCAGCAGGATGCTGGTGGTATCCCCCACCAGCGTGGCTGCGCCCTGCAGGTTGGAGGACACCGCAATGGCAATGATCACCGGAACCGGCGAGATCTTCAGCTTGCGGGCAATGGCCAGGCCCACCGGTGCCACCATGAGCACTGTGGCCACATTGTCCACAAATGCACTGATGACCCCGGCAAAAAGTGCCAGCACGCACACAGCCCACTGGGCATTGGGCACCCGGACGATCAGCTGCTCGGCCAGGCGGGCCGGCATCCGGCTCCGGATGAACAGCGACACGATCCCCATGGTGCCAGACATCATCAGCAGCACATTGTAATCCACCGCCCCCAGCGCCGCCGAGAGCGAAAAATCATACACGCCCAGCTGTCCCAGTGCCATGAACACCGCCGCACTGCACAGCGCCACCCACGGGCGCTCTTTGGGCAGTGCCAGCATGAGCAGATAGGTGACAGCAAAAATTACCAGTGCAGGGATCATGCGCCCTCCTCTGCAGTCTGACGGCTCTCCGGGTCCTCGTCGATCATGCGGTAACCCACCCCCAGCTCGTTGAGGATGTAGGGGTTGCTGCCGGGGCGGCTGCCCAGCTTTTTGCGGATGTTGGCCATGTTCACCTGCAGCTTTTTGGTGCTGCCCACGTCGGTGTCGCCCCAGATGGCCCGCACGATGGCGGCGTAGGTCATCACCCGGCCGGCATGCTGGGACAAAAAGGCCACGATGTTGTATTCCGTCTGGGTCAGGCGCACCTCCTGCCCTTCCACGAACACCTTGCGGCGGTCGTAGTTGATGCGCAGTCCCTGAGCCTGGAACTCTCCGCCAGATGCGGCATCTCCGGTGCGGCTGTAGCGGTTCAGGCGCAGGGCCACCCGCACCCGGGCCAGCAGTTCCCCGGTGCCGAAGGGTTTGGTGATGTAATCGTTGGCACCCAGATCCAGCGCCTCGATCTTATCCATCTCGTCGGTACGGGCCGACAACACAATGATGGGGGTCATGTACTTCTGCCGCACGGTACGGATCAGCTCCAGCCCGTCCCGGTCCGGCAGGCCCAGGTCCAGGATCACCAGATCCGGGTTGTGAGAGGCGAACAGGGTCAGGCCCATGGTGCAGGTGTGCGCCACCAGCGCCTGATAGTCGTTCGTGGTCAGCAGCGTTTCAATGAAGCTGCAGATGTTCGCCTCGTCCTCCACGATCAGCACCTTATATTTATTATTGTTCATCCTCTGCATCCTCCAGTTCGATTTTCTCCGTCTCCAGCCAGAAACGGATGGTCGTGCCCTCGCCGGGGCGGCTCTCTGCGTCGATCTCGCCGCCGTGGGCCTTGATGATGGCGGCGCACACCGACAGGCCGATGCCCATGCCGTGCTTGCCGCTGTCGGCCGGGGCATTGGGGTCCGGGCCGCCGGTGCCGGAGAACAGGGTGCGCAGACGCTCTTTCGGGATGCCGCAGCCGTCGTCCTTCACCTCAAACACAGCCCGGCTGCCCAGCGTGAACACCCGCAGCGTCAGGGTGGTCATGCCCTCGGCGTGGAGCACCGCGTTCTCCAACAGGTTCATCAGCACCTGCTGGATCAGCATGGAGTCCATGGGGATCATAACAAAGTCCTCCGGCAGCTCCAGCTGTATCGGAACGTCCGGGCAGCGCTTTTTGAATTTGACCAGCACCGTGTCCAGCAACTCTTCCAGCACGGTGGGGGTCTTTTTGACGGCCACCTGTTCCCCGTCGAAGCGGGTCACGGAAAGCAGATTCTCCACCATACGGTTGAGCCACTGGGCATCCTCGCAGGCCTCCCGCAGCAGCTTGAGGGCCTGTTCCTTGCCCAGCGAATCGTAGTTTTCAGTCACGGTGGAGCAGGCCCCGTAAATGGAGGTGAGGGGCGTGCGCAGGTCGTGGGAGACCGCCCGCAGAAGGTTGGCGCGCATTTTTTCCCGCTCGGTCTCCATGCGCAGCTGCTCCTGTTTTTTGACCCGGGTGGTCAGGGTACTGGTCATGATGGATACGGCCAGCATCACAAGGCCGGAGAACAGATTTTCCGGCAGGGTAAAATTGAAGGCAAAATAGGGGGTGAAAAAGGCAAAGTTGACCGCCAGCACACTTGCCAGCGAGGCCAGCACGCCCCAGAGATAACCGTCGGTGTACATGGAGGTGACAAACACAGCCAGCATGAAGATCAGCATGGCCACGCCGTCGATGCGGCCGGTGATGCGCTGCACCCATACCACCGCCACCCCGGCGACGCACAGTGCGGCAAGCATGACCAGAAGGTCGCGGGACCAGGTACTTTTTTTCATAAACGGTTCACCCCTCCTGATTTTATTCTGTCCCAATATAAGATTATACCACACCCCTGCTAAAGAATCAGCAAAAACGCTGCCACATTGACGGTGTGCCGGTTCCGGGCTATCCTGGAACCAGCATCCCATACCGCCCGGAAGGAGGCCTTGGCAGCAGCAACTACTTCGGGGCGCAATTCCGACAGCATTTTGGCTGTCCGCCCTCTGCGCTTTTTTCCTATTTGACAAGCCTGCGGCCGGGGGTTACAATGGATGCATCTGAACTATAGGAGCGTTTTTATGCTGTACTTTGAAAATGACTACTGCGAGGGTGCCCATCCCGCCATCCTGCAGAAACTGACCGAGACCAACTTTGAAAAGGTGTCCGGCTACGGCACCGACCCCTACTGCGCCAGCGCACGGGAGAAGATCCGCGCCGCCTGTGCCTGTCCGGACGCCGACGTGACCTTCATCTCCGGCGGCACCCAGACCAACGCCATCGTCATTGCCTCCATGCTGCAGCGCTGGCAGGGCGTGCTGGCCGCGGCCACCGGCCATGTGGCCGCCCACGAAGCCGGTGCCATCGAGTACACCGGCCACAAGGTGATCAGCCTGCCGGCCCACGAGGGCAAGGTGTCCGCCGCCGATGTACAGGACTGGTGCGCCACCTTCTATGCCGACGCCAACCACGACCACATGGTGTTCCCCGGCATGGTGTACATCTCCCACCCCTCCGAGTACGGCACCCTGTACACAAAACAGGAGCTGGAAGATCTGCACACCGTCTGTCAGGAATACCGGATGCCGCTGTTTCTGGACGGTGCCCGGCTGGGCTACGGCCTGATGGCCGAGGGCACCGACGTGACCCTGGCCGACATCGCCCGGCTCACCGATGTGTTCTACATCGGCGGCACCAAGGTGGGTGCCCTGTGCGGCGAGGCCGTGGTGTTCCCCCACGGTGCCCCGGCCCACTTCATGACCATGGTCAAGCAGCAGGGTGCCCTGCTGGCCAAGGGCCGTCTGCTGGGCATCCAGTTCGATGTGCTGTTCACCGATGATCTGTACACGAAGATCAGCAAAAATGCCATTGATACCGCCAACGCCCTCAAGAAGGGTCTGGCCGCCAAAGGCTATCGCTTTTTTATGGATTCGCCTACCAATCAGGTGTTCGTGATTCTGGATAACGCCCAGCTGGCCGCACTGGAAGGCCGGGCAAAGTTCGGCTTCTGGGAGAAATTCGACGACACCCACACCGTGGTGCGCATCGCCACCAGCTGGGCCACCCGCATGGAAGAGATCGAGCAGCTGATTGCGCTGATGTAACAGCAAACCCCGCCGGAGTTTGTGCAGGATTGCAGTTGCATTTTGGGGCGCAGTATGGTATCTTTTGAATATACCATATGGGTTTGGGCGCAGCAGGCCCGCGCGGCGGCCGCACCCCTGAATATGATCAGAAGGAAGGATTATTATCATGGGCTTTTTTGACAAGCTGTTCGGCAACAAGGCCGAAGAAGAAGAAACCGCCAAGTTCTTTGGCCAGAGCAAGACCGTTCTGGCTCCCATCCGCGGCAAGGTCCTGGCACAGGCCGACATCCCCGACGAGACGTTCGCACAGGGCATCCTGGGCCCCGGCTGCGGCATCGAGCCCACCGGCAAGACCGTGTACGCCCCCTTTGACGGCACTGTGAACCAGGTGGCTTCCACCCTGCACGCCGTCGGTCTGACCAGCGAAGACGGCATCGAGATCCTGGTGCACGTCGGCATGGACACCGTGGAGATGAACGGCAAGGGCTTCAAGGCTCTGGTCAAGGAGGGTGACAAGGTCAAGGCCGGCACCCCGCTGCTGAAGGTGGATCTGGACGCCATCCGCGCCGCAGGCCATCCCACCGCTACCGCCATCATCGTGACCAACGGCGACGATCTGGGCGAGCTGAAGATGCTGGCAGAGGGCGACATCCTGGCCGGCACCCCGCTGTTCAAGTTCTGATTTCTGCACAGCAAAAGGCGTGCACTTCCGCAAAGGAGGTGCACGCCTTTTTGATTTCCCGATCTTACTGGCCGCCCGGCTTGTAGTGCAGCACCCGCTCCGACACCAGCCCGTTGAAGAACTGGATGAAGGGCCCCAGGCAGAAGGCACAGATCAGCGTACCGATGCCCACAAGGCCGCCCAGCAGCCAGCACAGCAGCGCACACAGTGCATCGGTGAACACGCGGCAGCCGAAGTACGGCACCGGGGTGTAGTCCCGCAGGCCCAGCGAGAGGTAATCGTACGGGGCGATGCCCAGATCTGCCGTCTGGTACAGCGAAGCCCCCAGCGCCGTGACCGGCACCGCCAGCGCCACCCACAGCAGCTGCACCGGCAGGCCCAGCGCCTCGGCCGGGCCAAAGTGGGCCGCAATGGGGTCGTAGAAGGCCGTGACAATGAACCCGACGCCGATGCCGTTGACAAAGGTGCCAAGGCCGATGTACTTGCGCCCGAACCAGAACTGCAGTGCAAAGAACAGGATGTTCGTGCACAGGTTCTGCACGCCCAGCGAGATGCCCAGCATCTCGGCCAGACGCATATTCAGTGCGCTGATGGAGTCATTGCCAAGGTGAGACTGCTTGAACAGTGCAATGCCCAGCCCGATGATCACAATACCGACCACCATGCCGAGGATGCGCCGCGCCGAGGGCATCTGCGGGTTCTTTTTCATGATTCTGTTCTCCTTTTTTTGCACCAGTTTTACAACGTTCGTTGAAAGCTCAGCGGTGAAGCTGCGTTTCGATCCTTGCCCTGTCCAGCCCCTCGCCGATGACGATGAGCACATCCTGCCCCTGCGGGATGGGAGCCAGTGTCTGCCCGGCGGCGGTGGCGTTCAGCTCCAGCCAGCCGTCCCGGGTAGGGGCAAAGCCCTTGACCCGCAGCACCTGCCCGCAGGCCGGGTCCCCGAACAGCCGGGCAGCTGCCTGCTGCAGCTGCTCCACCGTGAGGTGCTGTTCCAGAAAGCACAGGGAGCCGAAGGCCTTGTGCTCATCAAAGTGCAGCTTTTCGCAGCTGGCCTGCCGCATGCCGCAGGCGGCGATCTGTGCAAGGTCGGCGTCGGTGAGGGCGGCCCAGTCCCTGGTGAGGATTTCGTCCGGGGCAAAGCGGCGGGAGCACTTGCAGGCTTCCAGCGCGCGGTCCAGGTGGGCAATGGCTGCCCGGCACTGTTCCGGCCCGGCCTGCGGCGCACGGCTCAGCAGCACCCGGCCTGCATTGGCCGTCTCGGAGGCCAGCAGATATTCCGCCTGCGGCGACAATGCTTCCGGCAGCATGGCGTCCACAATGGCGATCACATTGCCGATGCGGTACCAGCGGTCCAGCGGGTCGTCCCGCAGCACATCAAAGAATTCGTCCACATCAAAGATGCCGCTGGGTTCCACCACCACCCGGTCAAAGCCGCGCATGGCCATGGCGATGAGCTTGGTGCGCATGCGCCGCTGGTGGGTGTCGCAGTCACACCCGCCGCTGATGGTCTCCAGATCGCACCGGTCGCCCAGCAGGTCCTGCACCAACATGGCATCCACGTTCACCGCGCCGAAGTCGTTTTCCAGAATGCAGACGTTGTGCCCCTGCTCCACCAGATACCGGACGTACCGGCGCAGAAAGGTCGTTTTGCCGGCCCCCAGAAACCCGGTGATCAGATCCACCTGTACCATTTTTTCAAAACACCTCCCGTGCCGTTTTTCGTTCCACCCCAGTATACCGCAGCGCCCGGCCAAACACCAGAGGTAAATTGGCCGGGTGCCAAATTGCGTTCCTCACCGTATAAAAAGAGCAGGATATTCCAGTTCTATATGGAATTTCCTGCTCTTTTGGGCGGTTCAGAAGCGCTTCCGGCGGTTGCTGTCCTAGATAGCTCGGATGATCTCCGCTGCCTCCGGGGCAATGGGGTCGGGCACAGCGGCCGGCCGCGCCAGGAAGTAGCCCTGCAGCAGGTCGGCCCCCAGGTCGATGACGGTGCGCATCTCGGCGGCCGTTTCCACACCCTCGGCAATGATCTGCATGCTGCGCGGCTGGGCGTAGCGCACCACGTTGCGCAGGATCTGCTGCTTGTCGGGATCCGAATCAATGCCGCGGATGATGCTGATATCCACCTTGATGAACCGGGGCGCCAACTCCAGCAGGCTGCCCTCGTTGGAGTAGCCGCTGCCGTAGTCATCCAGCGCAAACATGCCGGAGAAGCCCGGAGCGTGGCGTTTGGTTTCCAGTGCCTCCCGGTTCATCTCCTCTTCCTCGGTGATCTCAATGACCATCTGGCGGCGCAGCTCGTGCCAGCGCTGGTCCATATACTCGCTGTCCTCCCGGCGCAGGCAGACGCTGGCAATGGAGTTGATGAAGATCAGGGCCTGCCGGTCCACGAGATTTTTGCTGCGCAGGTTGTCAAATTCTTCCAGTGCCTTGCGGAAGGTCAGCCGCTCGATCTCATACAGCGCGCCCTGCTCCCGGGCCAGCTTCATGATGGTGGCCGGAGAACGCAGGGTGGGCAGGTCCGACCGCATCAGTGCTTCGTAGGCGTGCACCCTGCCGGTCTGTGCCGAGAAGATGGGCTGGAAGTAGTAGTACACCCGCTCTTCGCTGATGAGCTGGTGGAACTCCCGCCGGGTGCGGGCGATGTAGGCCTCCTGATTGTACACGCCGATGTCAAAGTCCTTCATCTGCCCCTTGGTGGAGTGCTTGACCTGATACATGGCAAAGTCTGCATATTTTTTCAGGGTCTCGATGTCCCGGCCATCCTCCGGGTACCAGGCCACGCCGCCGGAAATACTGATGTGCAGGTCGCTGCCGCTGGGCAGTACCACCACGGCCTGCTGCATGGCGCGGGTCAGTGCTTCCAGCTTTTCGCGCAGCTGCTCCCGGCCGGGATAGCCGTAGAACAGCAGCAGGAACTCGTCGCCGGACAGGCGGGCGCACACGGTGCCCGGTGGGCTGTGCTCCGCAATGCAGCGGCCGGTGTTCCGGATGTAGTGGTCGCCCCAGTCGTGGCCGTAGGTGTCGTTGATGTGCTTGAGGTCGTCCAGGTCCATCATCAGCAAGGCTGCCACGCCCAGCCGCTCCGGATTCTGGAACAGTTCATGACTCACGCGGTGGAATGCCTGCCGGTTGTACAGGCCGGTGAGGACGTCGTAGTCGCGCTCCCGCTCGATGCGCAGGCGCTCCTGGGTAGCGGCGGTCACATCCTCGGCCAGACCCACCTGCACCCGGTCCTCGGTGGTGACCCGCAGCATGATATAGCGGGTGCGGCCGCCCTGCACCACGGTCAGCACCTTGTCCCCCTCCGCGTTGACGGTGCAGGGGCGGACCAGCTGGATGTGCTCCAGCAGTTCTCCAAAGGTGCGCACGGTCAGGCTGCTGCCGTCCACCTCCGGGGCACCCAGCAGGGCAAAGAAGTTTTTGGTCACATACACACTGCCGGTGTCATACCGCAGCTCGTAGCCGCCCAGCTCCACACTGGCCATGTCCATGATGCGCAAAAACTTGGTGGAGTTGGTCACAAGGCTGCTGTTCAGCTGGGTGATGGCCTCCGCAAAGCGGTCCAGCTCCCGGATGCCGGTGTGCGAAAACTTGGGGAAGGTCTGTTTGCCGTTGGCTGCCAGCACCTCGCAGTAGAGCTGCTCGGCGGGGCGGGCCAGACCGCGGGACACCAGCAGGCTGCTCACAGCCCCCAGCAGCAGGGTGAGGAGCACCGCAGAGGTGATGACCTGCTGCACGGTGCGGGCAAAGCGGAACAGGATGCTGCTGCGCACCGTGCCCACCAGCAGCCACTTTTCGTTGGAGAAGGGCGCGTTGCGGCTGTACAGGTCCAGGTTCTGGACCGCCGCATAGCCGGTCTCGTCGTTCAGCGTCAGCCAGCGTTCGCCGTCCGTCTGCCGGCAGGTGATCTTTTCCACGCCCGCGTCGATGACGTTGGCATCCAGTCCGTCGCCCGCCATCAGCGTCAGGAACAGTTCCGGGTCCGACAGGCCCGACGTTGTGGACACCAGCAGATAGGTACCCTGCCCGCCGTCCTGCAGCTCCTGATACGGCATCTTGGTTTCCAGATAGCTGGTCAGGATCTCCACACCGATGACGCCGTACACGGTGCCGTCCGGCAGGATGAGCGGCTGAGAGTAGGCAATGGCCGTGCGCTCGTCACCGGTGAGCTTGTAGGTCTGGGTGAGCCAGCGGCCGTAGTCGGCGGCGTCCAGCTTTTCGTCATCCTCCCAGGCGGTCTGGAACACGGTGCACACAAAGCCGCTGCTGGTCAGGCCGCGGTAATTCAGGGCGGTGCTCCAGCTTTTGTCGGTGGTGATGCCCAGCTTCTTGACCACTGCCGCACTGGAACGCTCCAGCATCAGGTCGGCTTTGCGCTCCGAGGGGCGGGCATCCGGGTCCAGATCCCGCAGATAGATGCTGGGCATGGAGCTGCCCACTTCCTTTTCCACAAGGTCGTGGGTGTTGATCACAAGAAAGATGCCGGTCACGGGGCGGGCGCGCAGTGCACTCACCAGATAGGGCGCGGCGGCCTCCATCAGGGGGTCAGCGGCCTCGCTGCTCTGGTCCATCGTGTCCAGCGAAATGGTGCCGTCCTGCAGCATCTGCTGGGTCAGGTTGTTGATGGTGGTGGAAATGTCGGTGAGCTCCTGTGCCTTGATCAGCATATCCTGCAGGTAGCTGGCGCGGTTGCGCACCTGCATGTTCACGATCTGCTTGGCGTTCTGGTTCAGCCGCCCGGACACATTGGTCAGGCCGATGCCGGTCGACAGCAGGATCACCTCCGCCAGCAGCACCGCCATCATGGAAAAGAGGATGGTGCGGAAGATCGGCTTTTCGGGCCGGTGCGCTTTCCACGCACGGTACTTTTCGGCAGGCTTCATGGCACTTCCCCCTTTTCCTGTCGGTTTCCGGTCGTTACGCTCAGCCGGCGTACTTCTCCAGTGCAGTGCAGATGCCCCCATACCAGGCATCAAAGTATTCGTCGGTGAGGAACTCCGCTTCCGCGTCGGCGGCGGGCTGGCCTGCGGCCACCCGCTCCTGCACCGTTGCACGGTCGGCAGAGGCAAGATCGCTCAGGCTGTATTCCAGCACCTTGCGGGCCTTGCTGCCGCCCGCAAAGGCACTTGGCGTATAAAGGGTGTTGTTCTTTACGCTCTGGACTGCATTCGAGAGGATGCGCTCCATCTTCGGGCTCAGTTCCAGGCCGCTGGTCTTGATGGCCTCCATGTCGTTGGCAGCCGTGGTCACCGGCAGGTAGCCGGAGTCCACCGAGAAGGAGATGTTGTGTTCCGGCTGGGTGAACCACTTGAGGAACTCCACCGAGGCATTGATCTCTTCCTCCGTACCGGCGGTGACCACCATACCGGCACCCTGCTGCACGGCCACATCCTCGCCGCCCGCAAACTTCGGGCTGGGCAGCACCGTCATGTCGATGTCGTAGCTCTCGGTGTCGTTCACCATGACCTGCGCGGGGAAGAAGGTGGCGCTGGAGTTGGAACCCACATAGGCCAGCACATTGCCCACCTTGATATCATCGCTGCGGAAGCGGCCGGTAGCGGCAAACCACCCCTTGACGAAGGGCACATAGTAGTTGTCCCACAGCTTGCGGGCTACGTCCTTGTCAAAGTTCAAGGTCATCTTTCCGTCCTGCACCTCGAACAGGGTGTCGCCCAGCTGCCGGGCCCCCACCAGCATGTAGTTGGCCATGGCGTCGCGGCCGAACAGAGCCTTGCCGTCGTCCGGCTTCGGCGTCTGGGCGTCGGTCCAGTCATAATAGGCACCGGCAGTGGCCACCAGCCCTTCCACGGTGGAAAGGTCGTCGTAGGCGGCACCGGTGGCCTGGGCAAACTTCTCCCAGTCGGTCTCGTTCAGGAACATCAGCTCGGTGGATTTTGCCACCGGGAAGATCTTCATGCTGCCGTCGCCGTCAAAATCGCCTTCGTCCAGGTAGTCCTGCACATACCGGGCGCGCTCGTCCTCGGTGAGGTACTGGCTCAGGTCCACCAGCATGCCCATCTGGTCCAGCGCATAGGCGGTGTCAGCATAGGCCGAGAAGATGTTGGGCATGGCCGCAGCACCCACCTTGCCCTGAGCCGCATCCATCACGTTGGTCTCCAGGTCGCTCACGCTGCCCTGGCTGGCACTTTCCACCCGGATGCCCTTTTCGCGGCCGGTGGTCTCGTTGAACTGGTCCACCAGCTTGTTGAAGCTTTCCAGCTGGTCACCATTGTAATAGGTCCACACGGTGATATGGGTCACCCCGGCGGTGCCGCCGGATTTTCCGGTGCTCTGCGCTGCGCCGCCGCAGGATGCACAGCCCAGTGCCAGCGCCGCAGCGCACAGCAGACTGACGAATGCTCGAATGTGCTTTTTCATCGTAACGCTCTCCTCGCTTTTCCCACAGCGGCACCCACTGCTGCTTATCCGTTTAACTATACCACGCTTTCCGGGGCGGTGTAAACCAAGCGTCCCAAAATCGTACCAAAATCGTCACATTCACAACAATCCCGCTCAAGTTTCGGGCATTATTTTCACTTTTTCCCGGCAGCAAAAAGCCGCCGGGCAGGAAACCTTCTCCTGCCCGGCGGCCTTCTTCTTTTATGGTGTTATTTCCTGCGGCTTACTTGCCCATGGCGTGCTTTGCGGCCAGCATGCCGAAGGTGTAGCAGCGGCCCAGGGACAGGCCGGTCTGGTGGAACGGATAGTCCGCGCCGCCGTAGAACACGCCGCCCACGTTGCCCACGCAGTACAGGCCCTCGATGACCTTGCCGTCAGCGTCCAGAGCCTGGCCGTTGGCGTTGGTGTTCACGCCGCTGTCGATGGAGGACACGCGGATGTGCTTGCGCACGCCCCAGAAGGGAGCCTTCTCGATCTTGTGCATGTAGGCGCTCTTCTTGCCGAAGTCCGCATCGGTACCCTGATCGCACAGCTCGTTGTAGCGGTCAATGGTCTTTTGCAGCTCATCGGCGGGCACGTCCAGCAGAGCAGCCAGCTCCTCGATGGTGTCGGCCTTATAGGTGTCGATCAGGTTGGTGAACACGCCCTGCGGGTTCTCCACGGCACCGGGGATGTACTTGGTCATCACCTGCTCCGGCACGGGGCTGTTGGCGTAGCTCATGTAGTCGCTGTCGTAGATCTGGCAGTACCAGCCCAGAGAGCCGTCCGGGTGGTTGGCATCCACGTTGGCACCGTTGTAGCGGGGCAGATACTTGGTGATGTTGCCCATGTAGACAAAGCCGGTGTCCTCGTTGCAGAAGCGCTTGCCCTCCATGTTGACGTACAGGAACGGTTCCTCGTACATCAGGCCGGAGTCGAAGTCGTGCATCATCTTGGTGTGGCCCAGATTTTCCATCTTTGCACCTGCATCGATGGCCATGATGTGGCCGTCGCCGGTCTTCTGGTACTGCTTCTTGTCGTAGCCGTCCACGTCCGGGCACCAGCGCTTGACCATGGCCTCGTTGTTCATGTAGTCGCCGGTGGCCAGGATAACGCCCTTGGAGGCGTTGAACTGGATGTACTTGCCGCTCTCATCCTTGGCGATGACGCCGGTCACCTTGCCGTCGGCGTGCACCAGCTTGACGGCGGGGGTGTTGAAGAAGGTCTCCAGATTGGAGTTCTTGG
>ERZ773145.2492-NODE-2492-length-13008-cov-4.931599_pt1 | contig 13008 bp, 18 predicted proteins | sample MGYA00580848_ERZ773145 | MGnify/ENA primary metagenome ERZ773145 (study PRJEB29015, sample SAMEA2737858) | human gut metagenome | biome: human gut; feature: human-associated habitat; material: faeces | place: China | collected 2012 ... | reverse complement strand
GAATCCTGCCGCATTTCAATTCTCTTTTTCCCATATAACGATTTTCCCGTTTTTATTTATCCCGTCAGTAGCTCCACCTTGCCGGGTTCAGGGTGCGAAGCTACGGACGGGTCCCCTAAAAATCTGCAAGGCCGCTTCGCGCCCTGCGGGTTTTGGCGAAAATTTTTCAATCCGTCCAGCCGGGCGGTTGAAAATTTTTCACCAAAAGCCTTGCATATTTTCTCCCCGTCCGTATCTGCCCCCTGAAACGAGCAAGGTGAAGCCACCGACAAGGCATAAAAAAAAAGTCAATGTTATGAAAAAGAGAATTGAAATACGGCAGGATTTGAAACGAGGCTTCGGCTCCGCTCCAACCGGCATTAAAAATTTGGTGAAGTGGTCGCCGGTCGGTTTCGTGGTCTATGTGGCGGTGCGTTTCGTGTGTGCCTTTTTGGGTGGTGTGGCGATTGGTTTAGGTAGTGTGCTGCCCATGTTGGCAGTTTTGGCGGTGGTGGTCTTCCTCATCCGTGCCGTGTGGCGCATTCTTTGCGTGCTTGCCCTTTTTATCCTTGTTCTTTGCGTGATACTCTGACAGAATATGAATCATTTTAAAATCAAATCATTATGACTAAAGTACATTTATTGGGAGCTAACAGAAGTTACGACAGAAGCGTTCAGACCGTTTCAGTCAATCAAGTGGTAGTATTGGAAGGCTACAGCTATGACAGCTATGTTGTGTATGAAGTAAGCCGCAACGGGTGGGGAATAACCTATCATCTTATCAATTTGCGGACATACGAGTTTCATACATCCGACCTTATCCGCCCGTTATCGGAAAAATTCGGAATAGGAATCTATTACGATGATGCGAACCCCAGGTTTTTAGATCCGTTGGAAACAGCCGCTTTACTCACCAAGGCAAAAGAGAAGAAAGCCGAAGAAGAAAAGAAAGCGAAGGAAACAAGAAAGGAATACAGCCGTATCGCCAAAATCGGTGCGGAGCGTTTGCGCCCCCTTATCCCGACGGATGCAAAGGCGGTCATTATCGGTACACTACGGGTAAACGAGTGCGACAGCTATACGGACTATTATGACTACAGTATAGCAAGAACCGTCATTTTAGGCTTTTCCAAACATACACGCAACCTCTTTTCAGAAATGCGCAAGCATGCCGCCAATTTTGAGGGAACAGCCTATTTGGCGGAATATAACGCAGATTACGAACACCGTGAAAATTACAGCATGGGAGACGGTATGTATCTGGGCAGGAACAAGTACAGCGGTTGGACGGTTGAGAAAGAGCCTATCCACGACCTTGAAAAATTCATAGAACGGTATGCGCACACCGCAGGGGATGAAGCCAACCTTTGTATGAAAGCACCGCAGAGAAACAGCGATACGGCAGAACAATCCACAGCAACCGCAGACCTTTCAACCCTCAGTCTTGAAATCGTGGAATACAGCGAGAAGGCGATTGCCGTATTCGGTGACACCAGGCCGATAAAGGACATTCTGAAAGACTTGAACGGTCTGTTCCGTGCGAACCTCACCTATAAGGGCGAAAGGCGTGCAGGGTGGATATATTCCAAGAAGCAGGAAACGAAAGTAAGGGAAGCACTCGCCACGTGCATCCGTGTATGACAGCATGAACGGCAGGGCGGAACAATCCGCCCGCCTATCAACGAACCCATAAAAAAGTAACGGCATGAGAACGGAAACAAGAACATACACCCTCTATCGGATAACCGAGTTATCCGAGGAAGCCAAAGAGAAAGCACACAACGAATGGTTGTGCAACCGATATTTTTACGGTTGGACACACGAGAACCGTCAGACCCTTGATACCTTTTGCGAACGCTTCGGCATTGTGTGCCGTAATTGGAGATATGACGCATGCAATTACAGCTATGACTACCGCAGCAGGCAGGAAGACTGCATAGACGGGCTAAACGGTTGGCGGTTGGCGGCCTATCTGATGAACAACCATTGGAACGACCTGTACACGCCAAAATATTTTTGGAAAGGGACGAAAGGACGAAAAAGCAGGATATTTGTAGATGCCTGTTGTCCCCTTACGGGCTATTATATAGATAACTGTATTCTTGATCCGATTTATCAGTTCTTGAAATCCCCCACCGAAAATATCACGTTTGACAGCCTTATGAACGAATGTCTCGACAGTTTTTTCCGTGCTTGTCGGGATGATATGGAAAGCACCCGGACTTTGGAATACTTCACGGAAGAAAGCAACGCCAACGGTTGGGAATACCTTTCAGACGGAAAACCATTCAATTAATTATCAACATTTAAAACTTATCATTATGAAAACGAACAAGAAAGTACAGACGAACAGCGTACAGAAATCAGAGAAAGAAAATGCAGTAAAGGTGACCGCTTTGGCAATCATCCCGAAACCGATTACACTACTCACACCGCAGGACGTGCCCACAGCTACCGAAGTGACAGAAGCACCCGAAACGGCAACCGTTCCCACTGTTACGGAAGAAGCACCGCAGCAGGCCACGTTCAAGACACCGCTTGCAACGGCCACAGCCGAAACAGACCTTGACATCACCACCGTACACCCAAGTAGGGACAACCACCGCAAGACGTTCAATGACGCATCATTGCAGGAACTTGCGGAAAGCATTCGGGAAGTGGGAATCCTGCAGGCCATTGCAGTACGCCCACGCACGGAAGGCGGTTATGAAATCATATACGGTGAACGCCGTTACCGTGCATCATTGCTTGCAGGAGCAAAGACCATAAAGGCAACCATATATAACAATGTGACGGACGATGAAGCGGAAGACATGTCGTTAAGCGAGAACTTGCAGCGTGAGCAGGTACGCCCCACCGAAGAAGCAAAAGCGTTCAAGCGGTTGCTTGAAAAGGGCAGATATGACATGTATTCACTGACCGCCCGTTTCGGACGGAGCGAGAAATATATCTATACCCGATTGAAACTGAACGAACTCTATGCGCCTATCGGTGAACTGTTGGACAATGAAACAATCACTGTCAGCATAGCCGAGGAGATAAGCACCTATGAGCCCGATATACAAAAGGACGTGTACGAGAAGCACCTCAAAGAGGGGAACGGTGAGGATTGGACGGGATATACATTGAACCTCTTCAAAAGGTACTTTGAAAAATACTATACCACCGACCTTGGGCAATACAAGTTCGACAAGACGGAATGCAATACATGCGTACACAACGCAGCCAATTACAACCTTTTTGCCGAGCATAACGGGTGCGGACACTGCACCAACCGCAAATGTCTGGAAGCCAAGAACGCAGCCCATGTGGCAAAAGAGACGGAGAAACTTTTGAAATCCGATCCGAAGCTGGTTGTCGCACGCCCCTACTACGGAAGCCGTAACGATATGGCACTACAGAAATTGGACAAGAAAGGGCATGAAATCAAGGAACTTGACTACAACGTATCGGCAAGGGAATTCCCCAAAGCACCCGAAGCACCGAAGAAAGAGCAGTTCACCCAAACGAAAGAGTACGAACAGGCGGTGCAGACATTTGAGCGCAGAAACGAGGAATATGCCCGAAAGGTGGAGGAACTTGACCGCATGAAGGAGGAAGGCAGGATAAAGACCTATGTAAAGGTAGGACAGACAGAACCCGAACTCTGCTACGTGGAGATAAACAGGAAGGAAACCGCCCCCGTCACTATCGGGACATTGCAGGAAAGGGACAAGCGTTTCAAACAGCTTTCCATCGAAAAGACCGTTGCCGATACGAAAAAGATTGTCCGTGAGAACGACTATCCCGAAAGCCCGTTCACGCAGTACGAAGACGGTATGGTTTATTTTGCCATGCTTGCCCAACTTCAAAGGAGACATTTCCCGCTTTTCGGCATCAAGGACCAGCCTTTCGCATTGGACGAGAAACAGCGGATGAAAATCGTTGCCAAACTGACGGACGCACAAAAAACGGTAATCAAACGGGACTTCATCAGCCACTTCCTTTGTGAGAACGGCCACGGAGACAACAACGCATCCAAGCTGCTGAGGGACTTCGCAAACATGCACTTTTCCGACCTGTACGGACTTGTCAAAGCCACCCACGAGGAAGAATATCAGAAACGGCATGAACGTTTGGAGGAAAGGATAAAGGAAATGAAGAAAGCGGAAAAGAAAGCTGCCAGGGAAGCCGAAAAACAGCAGACGACAGAAAAGACGGAAAAGAAGACCACCGCCCCGAAAACAGAGAAGCCCGAAAGCGGAAAAGCCGCCTGACCCCAAGCGGAAAGCATGTGCCGGAAACAACATCCGGCACATCTTTTTCACCGCCCCCAAGAGAACAGAGGGCAGGGCCGGACGACCCCACCCACACCGCCACCGTAAAACCTTTTAAAATATCAGCGAATGAAATATATAAGAATGTTCCCGGACGTGGAATATTCCACCGACAGGGATTTTTTCCTTGAAAATCAGATTGTCTGCATTGTAAGCAGGGAGGGCACGAAGTTTTGCAGCCTGATAGAGAACCGTCTGTTCATGCGTTCCCAAAGCCGCCATATCAGCAAGCGGATGCAGCTGCATATCATGTGTGAAATCCACAAGGACATCTGCCGCCTTCGCTATGGCGGCGAGTCGGTGGAATGACCTGCCACACCCCACACCTGAATACTTCCTCTCAAAAAAGTCGGGCAATCCCTATGCGGTTGCCCGGCTTTTTTCTATTTTTGCAGGGTTGAATCAAAAAAAGAAGGTTATAAGATTAAAGAATTTGAATGATAACATATTAGAATAGCTTTTAGCTGTTTATTCCCGAACACGAAACGACCAATTTTAATGCAGGAGAATAAACGAGCGGAGTCCTTGTCATATCCATTGGCACGGACTTAACTCGTCTCCTGCGAGGCGCTTGGTCGTGCCTGTGTTCGGACTTGTTAAGTTCCGTGCTTTTTTCGGTACTTAACAGTAATTACGGACAAGGCATTAACAAAAAAACTCATGGAAATATGTATGACAGGAATGTTGCCGTTACAGGCTGTACCATTGAAAAGACAAGCCGATACGACCGGTTCAGGGAAAACAATATCCGTATGGAACTCTACCGTATTATTCTTGCACTTTATGATGAAGGATACCGCATGTTCTCCTGCAATCTGAATACCTATATCGGATTATTGGCGGCAGATACGGCCATCATGCTCCGTGAAGCGGACAAATGCCCGGAGATACATCTTTCAGCCGTCATCACCGGCACACGCTATCCGGCAGATACCGACAAAGTGTATTGCGCCTTATATGATGACCTGATAAAGAAGGCGGACAGCAAGGAGACGCTTTCTGAGAAAGACAGCCTCACCGGTGCGTTTGCCGCAGGCCATATCATCTGTTATTACGAGGACTTTTCTTTGGAAATGCAGCGGATACGCATGTCCGCCACTCCTTGTACCAATATCCGCAAAATGATATAGGCATCTATTCTTTATCGCAGGTTACAACAACTTTTCCAGCCGGACAATCCGTTTTTCGGTTGATGGATGCGTGCTCATGATATATTCGGTGAACGAAGGCCGCTTCCCACCCGTTTCCGCCACCTCCAGCCGACGCAGGAACGAGAGCAGGCCCTCCCCGCAACCGTAACGTACCGCATACGTGTCGCAACGGTATTCGGCATATTTGTTGATATTCACCTCTGCTATCCGACTGATACCGTAAATCGTATGATGCAGCAGTTTATAAAGGCTCCACCAGAGCTTTGCCATCCCCGCTACGGCAAAACGGACAGCCGGAACCACGGCGATTACCAGATTGCCTGCCAATCCGAAGAACAGGGCCGGAATCAGGAACAGCCCGTACAGGCAGCGGTAGCCCAGCGACTGCATAGAGAAAAGAAGCACCTGATAGACAAAATCATAATGCGAGATGTGTCCCACCTCATGGCTGATTACCCCTTTGAGTTCCTCGTCCGATGCCGTCTGAAGAATACCGCCTGTCAGCCCGATTGTATGGAAGCCGAAAGTCACGGCATTCGTGCGTGCGTCCCTGTTGCAGTAGATATTCAGCTTCCTCTCCATCCCCATTTCCGAAAGCAGGCGTTCCAACCGTATCCGTTCCTCACCGCCCAGCGGTCTGTAACCCTCTTTCATCCGTATCAGCCATACGTTCAGCGGTGAAAGGCTGTACAGAATATAAAGCAAGACCATATAGAAAGGCAATGAACAGACCAGATGATGCGCAAAGCCGTATCGGGCAAACAATCCCGGCAGGAAGGAAGGGGACACCCATTCCACGACAGCCAGCAGCAGGACATAAAAGGCCGATATAAGAATAATGTTTACCACCGCCACATAAGAGAACAGAAGCAATTTGAATAAAATGCGGAATATCCTGAGTGTTGTTTTCATACGTATCTGATTGATTAATAAACTTCCGGCTAAATATAGAAACAAATTCCGTGCAATAGGAAACAATTACTCATTCCTTTGTTTTCATTAAGCAAATTTCATAAAATCAAGAACGGCGGGATACCCCACCGTTCTTCCTGACCGGCCTGAAAACGGCTATTCTCCAGCCATATCATTCGCAGTGTCAAATGTTACTGTCAGTTCCCTTTCCTGTCCGAAATTGTCCCGGACAAAGAATTTCAGTTCCGAGCGTCTGGCACTTGTCGAACGGTAAAAGAGGGTGAATACCTGCCTGACCGGATTTTCCCTATCCAGTTCCGGCACTTCCGCCAACGGCCTCACTTCCCGGTTGACGAGTCTTACGCCTTCACTGTCCGTCACCTCTCCCTTGCCTTCCATCTGGATGTAACCGATTTCATACTCCGCCTTTTCATAGTCCCCTTCACGGTCAAGATAAAAGCGTATCTCCACCGTTTCACCCGTTTCAATCTGTTCTTGCAGATACCATGACGAGAGGCTGAAATCATAATCCTGCCGGATGCCTATAGCATCGTTGCAGGAACCGAAGGCCAGCACCGCAAAGAGTGCACCTATACATATATATAGTACATTTTTCATTTTTAAGTTTCTCCTTTCTCTTTTCATTAGTTAATGATAAGGCGGACTCCCAGTCCTACCTGCGTATGGAAATTACCCGCATCCGTTCCGAACAGGGCCCTTTCCTTGACTTGCAGCAGGAGCATCACCCGGTCGGTCAGATAAGTCTCAAAGGCCGCAGTCAGCCCACCGCCATAGATAAAGCAGTCACCGTTTGTCACCGTCGCCCCGTCAGGAAGCAGGGAGGTTCCCCGGTTGACCGTCTCGAAACCGCCCAATGCCGAGAGTCCGATACGCAGACATACATTCCGGCCCTTGTCCCACAATACGGGAATGAAGTAACCGAGTTCCCCCGTGAACTGCGCTTTGGGTATCGCCTTATTTTCATAGGTGTACTCCTTTATCTGATAATCCAGGCCATACAGCCAATAGGTACGGTTACGGTTGGTATGTGTAAAGGCCAGCGAGGTGAAGTAGTGGCGTTCACCGCCACTCTTCCATGAAAGGAAATGATTCACCCCGCCCGTCGTAAACTGTATGCCCGTCTGCCCCGGCAAGTCACGCTGCGCGTATGCTTCGCCCGCAAGGAGCGACAGTACAGCAGCTGTCAATATGAATAATATTCTTTGCATATACATTATATTATATATAGGTTATTATTTCAGGTGCAGCTCACTGATTGGTTTTGCCGCCACAAGGTCTGTATTCTCTATGCGGAACGACTGGTGACGGGCACCACCCTTTTCGTAAATCTCCACTACCAGCAGCTTGTCATCCGGCAGTGTCAGCTTGGGCAACACGAAGATGTTGCGTACTGTGGCCTTGCCGTCCACCGTTGTCAGACGGTTGTAAGTCCTTACCGGCTCTATAATATTCTCCGCATGGCCGTGCGCCTGGCCACCTTCTTGTCGACCACCTTGAAACGGATATGGTCAATGTCGAACGATATGTCCGAGGTGTTGCGCAGGGAAGTATGCAGGTACAGCAGGTCATTGTTGATATAGATTCCTTTGAGCAGGGTCTGTATGCCGTACTTCTTGCAGCCGATATGCCTGATGTCCCTTTTGTTCTTCTTATACAGCGTGTACATGATGCGGTTCACCACCAGCGGTGTCTCCCCGCCGAGTTCCTTCAGTTTCACGAACATACGGTCGTCAGCCGCCCCGCCCATCGGGTTCTTCCGCAGCCAGTCTTCCATCTCAATGGAAAGTTGTGCCGGTTCATTCTTATATACCACATTAAAGGAATAGAAGCAGCCGTCAGCCGTAATGACCGAGAAATTCGTCTCACCCTCAAAGCCCTTTACGGCAGACTTGATACGTACCACATTCTCCGCACCCGTAGCTTTGTCGGCAATGATGTCGTAGGAGCCCAAATCCACATATTTCACTTCCGAAGGGAACAGGATATGTACGGTCTTCGAGAAAGTCACCTCGATGAGGTGCGGTGCGATAATCTGATTGGTGGGGAAAATCCTTGTTTCCACGGATTCCTGCGCCTTTACCGACAATACGGTCAAAAGCATTACTAATGATAAAATAATTCTTGTCTTCATCTGATTACTGTTTTTTTGAGATTAATAGAAGTTGATAATTTGCTTTCACGGCCACCTTCACCTCACGCATCTTTGTGGCCAGATATTGCGACCCGCCGCCAAGCACGCCCCTTGTCACGTCCATGACCAGTTGCTGCGAGGCACTGCGTGCGAATGAGATGCTTGTCCCGAAACTGCCCCCGATATTGGCGGCGGCTTCCTTCATGGCGGTACGTTCCGCTGTGTTCGGGACGAAAAGTCCTTCCTGCCCGTCCATATCGTAAGCCACCAGTTCCACCGGCAGGATATTGCCGCCGCTCTCTATGGAGTTTACCGTGACCGCCATCCGTTGCCCCTCGATACGCACCGTGCCATATAGCGGAGTATTGGCAGGCACAGGCACGCCGCCCACTTGCAGCGGTTCCAGCAGCCGGAACTTCAGTCATGCCCCGGTGGTCACCGTCTGGTCTTCAGCCACGCAGGCACGTATCGTATTGGTTCCGGCAGGCTGTCCGGCACCTACCGCCGTGGCAAAACCGTAATTGCGGGGTATCGTGTCGGGAGCCGGTGGCGCAGCCAGCGACGAGACCACGCTTTCCGTGGCATGTCCGGCGGCTATGGCGGCAGGGTTGCCGGACGGACCGCCCGACTGTATGCTTTTCACCTGCCCGCCCGCCTGACCGGGAAAATAGCGTGCCGCCATCTCATACGACTTTTCCATCAGTTCCAGCGGATCTTGTCCCTTCCGTTCCCGTTCCAGCTTTTCATTAAGCTCCTTCACCTGCCGTTCCAGATCGCTTACCCTGGGATTGTCTTTCGGTTTCTGATAGAACGAGGCTATCTGTCTTGATATTTGTTGTTGCTGTTGCCGTGACTCCCGGATAGCGTCCTGTTCCGGTGCCGCCTTTTCCGGCTTCAGCCCGTCCGACGTGTCCGGTATCAGGTAATCGTCTGCCATGTCCTGCAAGGTTCTTACCTTTTCCTGCCTGCGCTTCTTCATCCGCTCCAGTTCGTAAGCCTTCTGTTTGTCGGTCATCGTTTCCGGTGCGATAGCGTCGGGTATCGTTGTATTGATGCCTGCCGTCCCTTCCACCGTTTCCGTTGTGTCCGGCTTGAAGATAAATCAGATGAACCCGGCGCAAAGCAGGGACAGAACAGCCGCCACGCCATAGAATTTCAGCTTGTCGGCAGCCTTGCGGCTTGACTGTTTCCCATTTTCGGGTACGGACTCCGCTTTCCGCATTTCCTTCTCCTTTTCTTTCTTATCGGATTGTGTCATTGGATATATTGTTTTTTAATGGTTGGATACTGTCCGTCTGGGGAAACGCAATCCTTTGGAGATGCCGTACCTCAATCGGAAATTTGTCTGTTCCGCAGAAACCGCCCACGATGCAGGCAAGGTCGATGGCGGCGAAGAGTCCGAGCAGGTAAAGGATGACAACCTTTTGCTGCCGGCAGCTCAACCGCAGCCAACGTCTGCGGAGTCCGGCCATATGGCGGTCTATCCCCGTTCTGAACGGGTGGAAGACCTTTTTTATCCCCTTATCTTTCATACTGTCCGATGTCCCTGTTTTCGATGATGGTAAAACTCTCTATTAGAAAGCCCTGCGGGTTGTTGTCACTCCGGGTGACGTTCCTCAGACGGCAGGTGGTGACAAGCGACCTTTCGGTAACGCTGCTCGAACGGATGATGTGCTGCCGGCAATAAGCCTTCATCCGGTAGGGATAACTGTCGAAGTTCCCCCTTATGCTGTCCACCGTCAGCGTCTGCGAGATGTTTCCCGCTATCATCCGGTTGAAATAGCCTTTTTCCTGCAAGTTCCGGTAGTAGCCGATGGCGCTTTCATCCGAAAGGTAAAGGGCACGCTGCACATTGCTTTCAATGGCGCTCTTGTCCGGTGACAGGGAGAAGAACAGCTCGTGGAAACGCCTGATATGTTCCCTCGCTTCCACCGGACGGTTCTGCTGCACGTCCTGCGAAAGGGCCAGCATCAGCGACTTTCCGCTGTCCAACACATAGATTTTCTGTCGCTGCGCCTCGGCGAAATCATAAGCCTTTCATACGGCAAATACCGTTACCAGCGTACACGCCCCCAGGAATATCATCCCGAACAGCCGTAGCTGCCGGAACGATGTCTCGATGTTTTTTAATGATTTGAATTCCATTTTCTTCTTCTGTTTTTAATGTTGTCGTTATACAATTATTGATGTAAGGTTAGAACATTTTCCTGATACGTCCGGCTATCGCTCCGCCTGCTGCACCGCCTACCGCCGCGGCACCGTTACCGGCCATCTTTCCGGCACCGTTTGCCTTCTGCCCGTAAGCTCCGGCACCGCCCGCCTGGATAATCCACGATGAAACGGTGGGGACACAGAAGTAACCGATGATACCTATAATCATGAAAATACAGTATACTTTCCCCGACGAGTCCGGTATGAATGCCGGGTCCTGCATATTCTCTATGTCCTGCTGCAACATCAGTATCTGTATGCGTGAGAGGATCGCTCCGAACAGGTCACTCACCGGCAGCCACAGATAGATGCAGATATACCGGGACAGCCAGGTGGTCAGCGTGCTCTGGAATCCGTCATAGACGGCCAGCGCGAAGGAGACAGGTCCCAGGATGGACAGTACGATCAGGAAGAAGGTCCTCAGCGTGTCTATCAGCAGCGAGGCCGCCTGGAAGAAGAGTTCCAGCAGTTCGCGGAACCATCCCCGGATTTTCTCGCCGAGTTCGTATATCTTCTTCTGTCCGTACATGTTTATCATCGTGTCCATGTCCCCCAGCGACCAGCCCAGTTCGTCCAGCCTCTTGTCATACGCCTCGTCGCTCACAAGGAAGGCCTTCGCCGGGTCACGCAGCATCGCCTCGCGTTTCAGCCTGTCTTTCTCTTCCTGGTATTTCCTCATGTCAAAGGTCTGCTGTTCGACCAGGGAGGAAGTCGCTTTGCATACGGGAGAAAGAATCCCGTTGATTGTACCCAGTACCATAGTCGGAAAAAACATGATGCAAAGGCCCAGCACGAAGGGCCGGAACAGGGGGAACACGTCTATCGGCTCGGCCCGGGCAAGGGACTGCCATACCCGGTAGGCCACATAGAACAAGGCACCGAGGCCCGCCACTCCCTTCGCTACCGAAGCCATGTCTTCACACAGCGGCATCATTTCATCATACAGCGAGCGCAGAAGCTCGTGAAGGTTTGTCCAGTCTATTGATAATAATAACATAGTCTTCTTGATTTAACGGATGAATGATTACCAGTAACGCTGCCCGTGTGTCCCGTACAGGGAGAGCACCCGTGCGGCATCCCCCTTTTCCTTGCTCCGCAGGTACGACACGCCGATGTTCTTGCGGGTATAGTACCATGTCAGGTTCTTGTATTCCAGCACCTCGCCGTATATCCGGTTGATGATGTCCAGCCGTTCCTTGTCCGTCATCGAGAGTCCGGTTGCCGTGGTCACTTCCTTCAAGTCCAGCAGCAGGTCGCTGCTTTCCTTGAGCAGTCTGTTGTACCCGAAAGCGATGGCCGATAGCTCTTCCACCGTAAAGTTGGGGTCGCCCGTCATCGTGTTGAAGTTCGTCACGTAGATGTCGCTGATGTCACCCACCAGAAGGATGGTCTGCTGCACCTTGCGGGCGCCCTTTACCAGGTCATGCACCGACTTCAAGGCATCATAATAAGCCTTCCCTTGCTTATAAATCTTTACAGTCTCCTGAAAATTGCTCCACATGTTCTGTGCAGTTGTGGAAGTCTGTACGATTTCATTGGCCGAGTTCACGATACTCTGTGCGAGGTTCGTGGGGTCTATCACCGTCCATTGCGCCTTGCTTGTCACTGAAAGGGATGACAATGCCATAAACAAAATTATCGTTCTCTTCTTCATGCCCTATCTCCTTTCTTTAGTCAGTAAATACCGGCTGTCGTCGTCACGGGCAAACAGACCGTAACTGCCGAACAGCAACACCTCGCTGCCTGAAAAATACCCGATGCATCCGGCATCCCTGTTCCCGTGCAGGAAAAGGTCGTCACCGCCGCGCAATGGGATATTGATTTCAACGTAGGCCCTTTCTCCGGCGAACAGCGTGGCCTTGTATCCCTTGAAGCCGTCCGTCACCCGGTTGGATTTACGGATGGTCAGCGTCGAGCCGCCTTCCCTGTTCATTCAGTGCCCGCAGATGCGGTCATGTTCCAGTTCCTTTCTCATCTCCCCAATCAGGTTCAGCAGGTCCAGATTGGTCAGGGTGGCGTCTCCGAGCGCTTCCCTGCATTGGCTTAATAAATCTTTCTTACTCATTGTGTTTTATGGATTAAAGGATTGTTTGTTTTCCTGCCGCTTGTTTTCGGCAAGCTGTCTGATAGCCAGCTCGATGTTTCCATCCAGCTTTTCCGTAAGCCTGGTAAGTTCCAGTTTTTCAGTCTCTTCTGTGGTGTAGCAAAGGTATTCTTCAGCCGAAACTTCTGTCGCATATACCGCACTTTGTGTACCGCCAAGCCCTATCCAGACCTCTTTATAAAG
>ERZ773145.2474-NODE-2474-length-13068-cov-2.352417_pt1 | contig 13068 bp, 19 predicted proteins | sample MGYA00580848_ERZ773145 | MGnify/ENA primary metagenome ERZ773145 (study PRJEB29015, sample SAMEA2737858) | human gut metagenome | biome: human gut; feature: human-associated habitat; material: faeces | place: China | collected 2012 ... | reverse complement strand
CAGACGCTCTTTGTGCGGTATTGCCTAAAGATTGGAGGAAAACTTATGAAGAAAAAACTTATGAAGCGAGTGATCAGCATACTTCTGTCCGTTGCTGTACTGTGCTGTGCTGCCGGTGCGGAAGGATTGCTTATCAGTGCAGAAAACCGCTATGACATTACCTTGACCATTACATATCCGAGATCAGGAGAGGCTCCGGAGATACCGTCCGATTTTGAAAGCCTTTCTTCTTTTCTATGTCGTAGCACTTCTCCAAATATCCTTTTTCATTCAGAATGGAAATGACGATCTCATAGAGGTCAAAAACAGCGATCGTATAATCGTCTTCGGAGCTCTCGTTCTTTTTTTGTATGTATTCGATGCGTTCACGCACATACAGCTCTTCCTCCGGGGGATAGTCGAAGATGTAGTACCCCACTACGTTCCCCAGTCCTTTGTTTTCACGAAACGACGGTTTCTTGATCATTTCTTCCGCTTTGTCAAAGCGTTCTGCCAGTATGTTCACCTCAGGATACCCCCGTTATTGCTTTTAGGATGGAAGTGTCGCCGCTTGCTCTAAGATAGTGTTCAAGCGCCGGATCGAGAAGCGGCGGCGTTAGGGTTTTCTTTTTATCCACTTCCTACACACTCCAAACAAAGCCTGATTGCCTTACTCAAAACGGTTTCAGTTTCGCCACGCATTGCGCCGAAGCCGAGCATAATAGCTCCCGAAATAAGCAGTACTGCCTGTGATAAAGCCTTTTTTGCTCTGGTCAATTCAATCACTCCTTTCATTTTCTAGCGTCATTGTAGCACATCGGATATAAAATTTTCGTTAAGAACAGAAATTTAACACAGATTTTATGTTTTTGTGCTATAATCATAATTATAAATATACTTTAAAGCAAGGAGAGTTTTTATGCACATTTTAGTTGTTGAAGACGAAAGAATATTGTGTGAAACAATCGCTCGTAGCTTGAAGCGTCTCGCTTATAGCGTTGACTGTTGCTATGACGGAATAACCGCAATGCAAATGCTTGCTGACGATAACTTTGACCTCGTTGTGCTTGATTTGAATTTACCGGGTGCTGACGGCATGACTGTTTTGAGAACACTCAGAAAAACCGACCGTGACACAAAGGTGCTGATTTTGTCTGCCCGTAGTGAAGTGTCTGATAAGGTTGACGGTTTGGATGCAGGTGCAAACGATTATTTGGCAAAGCCGTTCCATTTGGAAGAACTTGCTGCAAGGATTCGCAGTCTTACCCTCCGACAGTTCACTCAAAATGATGTTGTGCTGACCTGCGGTGATGTTTCGTTTGACACAAAATCTCGCAAGGCTATTGTCGGAGACGAACCTTTGCCGTTGACCCGCAAGGAAACAGGCATACTTGAATATCTTATGGTAAACAGAGGTCGCCCCATAAGTCAGGAAGAATTTATTGAACATGTGTGGGACAATAGCGTTGACAATTTCAGCAATTCGATAAGGGTACATATTTCTGCTTTGAGAAAGAAACTTCGCACTTCTCTTGGATATGACCCGATTCGCAATCGTATCGGTGAGGGCTATGTAATGGGGGAAGAAGAATGAAAAAAATATCTCTTCAATGGCGTATCACTTTGATGACTGCTATACTTATAGGTATAACCTGCGTGTCTATGAATTCCCTTATCGGTTATTCGGGCAGACATTATATGGATTCTATCGGCAGTGACATTTCTGCTAACAGCGATTCGTATAAAGGTGAGCAGGAATTTTTTAACCCTGAAAGTGCCGACCTTGACCAAGAAGTAACTATTATAGTTAACGGTGCACAGGAGTCGTTTTCCACTACAAATTGGTGCATAACAGCGGTTGTAACATTGCTTGGCGGTGTTTTGGCATACTTTGTCAGTGGCAGAGCATTGAAGCCTTTGCACACCTTTGCTTCAAGGGTTGAAAATGTTCAGCCGAATAACTTGACCGATATGAAGATAACCGATGATGTGCCTGCCGAGTTCAAGCAATTCAGCATTTCTTTTAATCAGATGCTTGACCGACTTGACGAGGGGTTCACGGCACAACGGCAGTTCACCGGCAATGCCGCACACGAATTGCGCACCCCTCTTGCATTGCTTCAGGCACAACTTGAACTTTTTTCTGTTGAGCATCCTGATTTGGATGCCGAAAGTGCCGACTTCCTCAAATTATTGCAGGAACAAACAGGGCGAATGTCGCAGGTTACAAAGACTTTGCTTGAAATGAGCGAGCTTCGAACTGTGCCGTGTAATGACTGCATTGAGCTTGCACCGATGATTGAGGAAATTCTTGCCGACCTTTCTCCTGTGGCAGAGAAAAAAGGGGTCACTCTTGAATGTGACGGCACCGGCACTATGGTGGGCAGTGACACCTTGATTTATCGTTTGATCTTTAATTTGACGGAAAACGCAATCAGGTATAACCGCCCTGACGGAACTGTGCGTGTTTCTGTTTCTCAGGATGGTGACGATCTTGTTGTCAGGGTTGCCGACACAGGTTGCGGAATACCAGAAAAGTATAAAGAAAGTATTTTTCAGCCGTTCTTCCGTGTGGATAAATCCCGTAGCAGAGAAAATGGCGGTGTGGGTCTTGGACTTTCTTTGGTTTGGGAAATTGCTGATATTCACGGTGGCAAAGTGCAGGCAGAAGAAAGTACAGAAAAGGGAACTGTTATGACAGTTACTTTTCCGTTGAACAGAGAATACAAGGATGATTAGTCCAAAATAGAACGAAATATATACAACAAAGTGTTTTTCACAGTAATACAACTGCCTACAGGTGGTGTACACTATGGGAAAAGTTAATTATTTACTTCTAGATATGTCTGTTTTGCCGGAAGTTTATGCAAAAGTGATTGAGGCAAAGGGCTATTTGCAGTCGGGAGAGGCGGCAAACGCATCGCAGGCTGTAAAGATGGCAGGAATATCTTGCTCGGCATACTATAAATATAAGGATAAAATATTTGAGTACAGCGAGCAGGGGGATGATGCCACAACAATCAACGCCAAGCTTCAGGACAATGCCGGAGTTCTCAGTTCGGTTATGAACGAGCTTTATTTGGCAGGGGCAAACATTTTGGCGGTTAATCAGAGTAAGCAAAACAAGAAGGAATTCTTTCTCATACATCCTACACATAATTTTGACACTTTTATATCTGTATTTCCAAGTTTACCGTATTCCATAGCCCTCTCCTTACCTTAACCCGGCATACTCTTTTTCTGATACTGCTTCACACCACTCATTTAAGCAATCTACTCCAGGCACCTCAATTGCCAGATGTGAAAACCATTCATCCGGAGCTGCCCCATGCCAGTGTTTTACTTCAGCTGGAATATTGATACAGTCACCTGGCTTCATTTCTACAGCGTCTTTCCCTTCTTCTTGATAATATCCTCTTCCTGCAACACATACCAGAATCTGTCCTCCGCCACTTTCTGCATGATGAATATGCCAGTTATTTCTGCATCCGGGCTCAAAAGTTACATTGAAAATGCCAACCTGATCTGTGGATACCGGAGCAAGGTAACTCTGTCCTACAAAATATGTCGCATATGCATCATTTGGTTGCCCAATCGGAAATACCATTGATTTTGCATGTGCTCTCATACCATCGTCTTCATAAGGCAAATCACCCTCATTTGACTGCCATACTTCCTTTGCCAGATTAAAAACTGCCCAGCCCTTTGGCCAGCCTGCATAGAACGCCACATGGGTAATGATTGCCGCAATTTCTTTTTGCGTCACGCCATGGTTTTTTGCATTTTGTAAATGATATTTTAAAGAAGAATCTGTTATCCCGGAAGACATTAATGCAACCACCGTTATAATACTTCTGGTTTTGAGGTCAATATCCTGATTATTCCAGTTCTCACCGAAAAGAACATCATCATTAAAATGTGCAAATTCCGGTGAAAAATCATTAAGGGCATTTCTGCCTGCTGTTTGAACTATTTTTTTCATCTCATACACCTTCTTTACTGTGTTAAAATATTGTTTAAATAATCCGTTTTACCCATTCTTCGATTTCTTGTTTTGCAGCTCTTTGAAATACTTTACCTTCTACAATATCTGCATCAGGTGCAGATGACTTAAGTTCACTCACCGTATTTCCAAATCCGCTTTTGCCGCCTGAGCAATCATCTCTGCTATTTTCCTTGTTGTTCCACTGGCACTAAAATATGCTGCCAATGTTTTTCCCATAGGTATTCCTCCTGTTCATGCAGTTAAAATCTCATTTTACCAATTTAATCAATAAAAAATGTGTAAAGTATGTATCCTTCATACCCTACACATTCATTATATGACTTACTATTATATTATGTCTAATGCCTATATCAAATTATATTCTATGCCTTAAAGGCATTGATTTCTTCTATAAATTTACTGACAGCCAACGAATATGGAATATTTCTTCTCCAGGCAATGACTGTACTTGCTGAAATTTCAGGATACAATCTTCTCTGAACCAGCAAATCCTCTCTCCAATATTTTGTAGCGCCTTCGATTGAAACCGGATATCCCAGTCCATGAGTTGCCATAACACCGGCATTCGTTCCAAGGTTGCTGATAAAAGCAATATGAAGCTTATTAAAATCCTTACCAAACCAGTTGGCAAGTTCGCTCTGCACGTTTCGTCTTTTAGGAAGAATAAGTGGTTTATCTATAAGATCATCTCTTGTAATATATTCTTTGCATGCTAATGGATCATCCGGTTTCATCCCAACAACCCAATGATCACTGTCCATAATCCTAATATAATCCAAACCTTCTGTATTAACCGGTTCCATAAACAATCCAATATCCACCAAACCCTGATTCATCATTTCATATACGGAATCTGCTGTCCGTTACGAATTACATACACACCGTCAGCATCACCGGTATCCTCAACATAGCGGCGAAGAATCACCGAGGCATATTTTTCATCCAGTTCCATGGTGTAACAGATGCGGTTCATTTGTTCGCAAGCCATCAAAGTAGAACCGCTACCGCCAAAGGTGTCCATTACCACGCCATTTTCCTGTGTAGAATTTCCGATGGGATAGCCAAGCAAGTCCAGCGGTTTGGAGGTGGGGTGATTGGCATTGCGTTTCGGCTTGTCGAAATGCCAGATGGTCGTCTGCTTGCGGTCGGAATACCAGTGATGTTTTCCATTCTGCATAAAGCCATACAGCACAGGTTCATGCTGCCATTGATAATCGGAGCGTCCCAGCACAAGGCTGTCTTTTACCCAAATACAGCAGCCTGCAAGATGAAATCCGGCATCAATGAAAGCTTTTCTGAAATTCAGCCCTTCGGTGTCTGCATGGAATACATAGGCAGAACCGCCTTTTTCCAGATGCTCCGCCATTCGCTGAAAGGAGGACAGCAGGAATGTATAAAACTCCTCGTTCTTCATGCTGTCATTCTGTATGGTCAAACCGCTGGCACTCTTAAACGAAACGCCATAGGGCGGATCGGTCAGAATGAGATTTGCCTTGGTGTCACCCATGAGAGCAGATACATCTTCCGCAGATGTTGCATCACCGCACATCAGCTTGTGTCTGCCAACTGTCCATACATCGCCACGCTGGACAAAAGCTGCCTTTTTCAAGGCGGCGGACAGGTCGAAGTCGTCCTCTTTTGCTTCGCTGTCTGCATCCACATCCAGCAGGTCTGTCAGTTCCTTTTCATCAAATCCGGTCATGGAAAGGTCGAATCCAAGCTCATGCAATTCCTGCATTTCTACAGACAGCAGTTCTTCGTCCCAGCCGGCATCCAATGCCATCCGGTTGTCAGCAAGAATGTACGCTTTCTTCTGTGCTTCTGTCAGATGGTCGGCATACACACAGGGAACTTCTGCAATTCCTTCTTCCTTTGCCGCCATAATGCGTCCATGTCCAGCCAGCACATTGTATTCCCGGTCGATAATGACGGGATTCACAAAGCCAAACTCACGCAGAGAGGAACGAAGCTTCAGGATCTGTTCCTTGTTGTGCGTTCTGGCATTATTCGCATAGGGTACTAACTTGTTGATGTCAACAAGCTGAAATTCTGTGGTTGTGGTCATCTGTAATTCCTCCTCTGCTGAATTCTGAGCATACCTTTTCGGGCGGCATCCATATTGCCTTTGACAGCCTGTCCTTTGATTGTGCGATATTGCTGTTTGGTCATCTTCTGGCGATTGGCTTTCAGATCTCGCCAGAACTGGGTATCTGCTTTCATGTATTTCTCACTTTCTGCTGCTCAGAAGCTGTTCCATCAAATCGTCCTGCGGTGTGCCGTCAAATTTGGTCGTGCAGTTCTGTTTCACAATATCGAAAATCTCATACCAGAGCAAGTTTGCCTGTTTCTGAAATGTCTGGCTCATCTGCACAAACGGGGAGGCAATAACGCCGCCGGTGGTCGGGTGCTTTCCCAGCAGTCCATAGGTACTGAGGGCTTCTTCACACTGTACAAATCGGGCGAATGCCTGTGAGTAGCTTTCCAGCAGCCGTTTGTTGACGTGCTTTTCACAGCCACGCTGTTTCAGCCAGAGCCACGTTTCTTTGTACACAATGTCTGCTCCCAGCGGTTTTCCGTTCTTCTGCTGGGCAGACAAGTATGCACTGGGGCTTGGCATATCCGCACCGGTCAAATCAGCGGCATCGTCCAGATCAGCTGCTTCCAATTCCGGGGCATGAAACTCCATAATATCTGCATCCTTGCCCTCTGCAATTTTGTCGGAGAGGGCTTTCGGCTTATCGCCTGCACGAACTCGTCTGCCGCCTCTTCTTGTGCCGTCCTTTGCCATCTGATTTCACCTGCCTTTTGAGAGAAAAATAGCCGAAACTGCGTAGGTTTCGGCTTGTTTGCATATTTTCGGGGTTAATCCCCCGTTTGAACCTTGGTTTTTGTGCGTGAGAGGGAACGCCGGTCTGTAAAAAATTCACAATTAGCGATTTTTATCCCCCCACCGGCAGCATTTCAGACACAATCAATACCGATAGACGGGATTTCGGTCTTCCGTCCATGTCTTGCGGTCATGGCAAGACTTGCAAAGAGCCTGCCAGTTGCTTTCATCCCACATCAGATGCGGATCACCACGGTGAGGAATGATATGGTCGACCACGGTCGTTGCTGTGAACCGTCCCTGTGCCTTGCAACGCACACACAAGGGATGCCGGCGAAGGTACGCTTTGCTGAGCCGCTGCCACTTGCTGCCGTAGCCACGCTTGGCGGCAGACGGTCGGTCTGGGTGCAAGGGCTGATGCTTTGCACAATACAAACTGTCTGTCAGATTGGGACAGCCAGGGTGCTTGCATGATTTCAGTGCCTTCCTCGGCATAAGGTTCACCTCCGGATACAACGAAAGCCCATGTGGAACACCACAGGGCTTTCGGTCAGTTTTCTATGATATTATTATATCATGTTTATTCAGCAATTTCGTCCATCAAATTACCTCATGCCTTTCCGTACAAAAGCAAAGCAAGATGCTGCACTGCACGATTTTTCTTATTGTAAGCTGTAGAACGTTCGATATGCAGGTGCTCACAGATATTGTAAACAGCATCAATCTGTTTTTCTTCTTCTCCTCCATAGAACTGTTCCAGCACATACCGTTCATCCTCCGACAGGCTGTCCCATGCAGGCTGAAACCATTCCATGTACTCCTTTGCCTGACGATACCGTTCCCGCAGCACATCGATTTCGTCAATGGCAGTGATGATTCGCATTTCGCCGAACTGCGGGTTCGGACTGCCGCCCGGCATATCTGTAAATGCCGGACTGCCAAGGGTGGTGGTGTCTTCATGCACCTGTGCGATTTCTTCGTCTGTGTGTGCAAGGATGTAAGCCATGCTGCTGTAATCCTTCAGTGCGTTTACAGCGGCACTCCGTTTGTCTAAGTACTGCCAAATGATATTCATCTGCTACCTCCAAGTTCTGCTTTGACGGCCTGCATCAAAGCGGTCTGGGTTTGTTCCTTTCGAGTCAGGGCTTTCAAGATGCGTTCGTCAATCGTGCCCTTGGTGATGAGATGTTGAATGACAACCGTTTCGGATTGCTGCCCCTGCCGCCACAGTCTGGCGTTGGTCTGCTGGTAGAGTTCCAGACTCCAGGTCAGTCCAAACCAAATCAGGTGAGAACCGCCTGCCTGTAAGTTCAAGCCATGTCCGGCAGCGGCTGGGTGCAGCAGACCAACTTGCAGCCTTTCGGCGTTCCAGTTCCGAATACTGTCAGAGGACTGGATTTCCTGATAGGAAACATTCAGCTTTCGCAGTCGCTCTTGAATCCGCTCCAAATCATGCTTGAACCAATACGCCACCAGAACGGGCTTGCCGTTGGCTGCCTCTATCAAGTCCTCCAGTGCATCCAGCTTTCGGCTGTGGATGGGAATCACCGCTCCGGTATCGTCATACACCGCACCGTTTGCCAGCTGGGAAAGTTTGTTGGATAGACTTGCAGCGTTGGCGGCGGTAATCTCAGTATCCTGCATCTCCAGAATCAGTTCAGACTTGAACCGTTTGTAGGTTTCTTGCTCCGTGTCGGACAGCTGCACAGGGTATTCGTTGGAAAGCAATTCCGGCATGTGCAAGTGGTCAACTGCTTTCATCGAAACGGTGATGTCAGCGATTTTCTCATAAATCTGCCGCTCTGCATCGGGCAGGGGCTTGTAGGAATACACGAGATAGCCGTTCTGCTTGTCGGGCTTGAAGTAGGCATTCCGATACTGCCCGATGAATCTGCCGAGCCGCTGCCCCATATCCAGCAGACGAAATTCCGCCCATAAATCCATCAAACCGTTGCTGGCAGGCGTTCCGGTCAGCCCCACAATGCGTTTCACATTCGGTCGAACGTTCATCAGGGCTTTGAAGCGTTTGCTTTGGTGGCTCTTAAAGCTGGAAAGTTCATCAATCACCACCATGTCATAATCGAACTTCGTGTTGTTGACGAGCCAGTCGATATTCTCCCGGTTGATGATGTAAAGGTCGGCAGGGGCTTTCAGAGCGGCAAGGCGTTCTTCCTCTGTGCCAACTGCTACACTGTATCGCAGCGGTTTCAAATGCTCCCATTTTTCGATTTCAGCAGACCATGTATCACGGGCAACTCGCAGCGGTGCAATAATCAAAACCTTTCTGACCGCAAACAAATCAAACATCAAATTGTGGATTGCGGTCAGTGTTGTAATCGTCTTACCAAGTCCCATGTCCAGAAAGAGTGCTGCGATTGGATGTTCCTCGATAAAGCGAACGGCATATTTCTGATAATCATGTAGTTCTATCGCTTTTCACCTCCAAGATAATTTTTTCGATGTCCTCACAAGCATCCAAGACGTAAACCAGAAAACCCAATCGCCTCAGAAGTTTATGCCGGGAAAGTTGAAGCGGTCTGGGTTTCTCTCCGGGTGCTTTCACTTCCACAAAAGCAATTCTACCGCCGGGCATCAATACGATGCGGTCTGGAACTCCTGCCGTTCCGGGAGACGTGAATTTCCAGCATACACCGCCATTTTGCTTTACTGCCTTTGTGAGTTTTTCTTCAATTATTTTTTCTCGCATGGGAGTACATACACACTTTCACCATGTTTCATAGCTTCAGTTATTTCATCAAGAACCCTTGGGACATCATCTATTTTGGCAAGAGTTCTTTTTTTCCTATCGGTCATAATCACAAGATTTTCAGGATGTAATGTGTCCTGATAGAGTGCATCAAATTTTTCAAGGTTAACCAAAAGATTATTTTTCTTGATCCACATAATGTTTCCTCCTAAAAAGTACGCAATATGGGAATTGTGCCGCTCGTAGCCGGTCATTTACAAACCTTATATATAGAAGAAATTTTTACTTTTTTCCTCGCCTGCGTAAAGACTGTATATGACCGGCTTACACCGGCACACTCCCGATTTTTGGGGCTTTTTTCGTATTTTTGTGCCGGTCAAGTTAGTCGAGGATGCCATAAGTCAATTGAATTCCAATGATGTATTTACCATCCCTCATCTTTTTTCTCTTGTATCCTGCCTGTTCCAGAGCCGCATAAAAATCAGAGGTACTGCGGATGTATTCACCATTTTCAATGCAGTATTCTCTGTAGTTGTTGTAAAGTTCACCGGATTTCTCCTGATAGCTCTTATTCACGATACAGCATTCATTGATGAAGTTTCCAAGCCAATCATTGCCCTCACGATAAGAGCCAATTGCATCAAGGACACACTGCGGTCTGGTAATCTGGTAGTTTGCAGCAATGACCTTTCTTGCCCCCTCAATCAACCATGAAAGCACTGCACCGCCAGCGTTATCGACCAAGTGCTGCGTGTAGTTTTTGATGTCCTTAGAACCCTGAATTTTTGCATGAAACGGAATGACAATCAATCTTCTCCATGTGCCATCATCCGATGCACCGACCTTTGGAAGATGATTGGTATACAGCACCAAAGTATGTGAAGGTTCAAAGTGGAATGGTGCTTTGAATTTCTTCTCGGCAAAAATCGGGTCGGTCGAGCACAGCTGTTTCACCACGCTGGTGTTCAGCCGCATCCCTTCTTGCAATTCTGCCGCAATAATCATTCTTTTACCCTTCAGTTCCGCCATTTCAGGCTTTACGTTTCGCTTGCAATTGACGGTTAGTGCGTCCGCTGAAATGTTACCGCTGTAACTTCCCAGAACCTTGTAAATGACATTCCAGAACGTACTCTTGCCGTTTCGTCCGTCACCGTAGGCAATAATCATCGCCTCCAAATACACCTTACCCACAATACAAAGTCCGCAAATCATCTGCACATAATCAATCAGGCTCTGGTCGCCGCAGAAGAAAAGCTGTAAGGCATCCTCCCACAAATCCTTACCAGCATCACTTGGAACGACCGCCGTCACTTTCGTTAAGAGGTCGGCAGGGTCTGTGGGCTTCCAGCCATTCAATCCTTCGGGCAGATAATACGTGCCTCCGGGAGTATTCAAGAGCATTGGATTGCTGTCAAGGGCTTCTGGATTGTGGAGAACCAGAGGCTTTGCAGCATCCAGTGCATTGGTCATACTGCGAACATGGCGATATTTCATGACAAACGCCTTGAAAGCGGCATAGTACTGATACTCCTTGTATGCGGCGATCTGTTCCTCGTCCAGACTATCCCGAAACTTTTTACCGCCATTAATTGCTGCATCTCTTGCAACACCAAGGCTTTCCAGTTTCAGAAGTGACGCTTCCACCTGCTTTTCCGCCTCTGCCAGCTGTACGTCTGTATGTTCGATCATGGCAAGGGTGACAGCGTGTTCTGACTCCTCCCAATAGGTTCCGTTGTAGCGAAGATAATCGGTCGCAATGGTAAATGCCACCTCATCTGAAAAGCCTTCTACAAATGTGCGAGCCTCTCCAACGTCCGAAAAATCATCGGGAATCAAGGACTGTTTGCCGTATGCTTCAGGAGAAATATATCCTTCCTGCGAGGTTACTTTTTTTCCGAATTTGCAGGCACTGTGCCAGATTGCTTCCAGTTCTTCATCCGGTAGCGGCGGTTCGCATTCTGCTGCTTTTTCCAGGAACTTCTGATAACTTTCCTCAGTCACACCAAAACGCTTGACCAGTTTTCCAGCCATGCGAGACATTGTGCTGTTTCGCTGTCCCTGCGGAATGTTACGATTTGACTTCATCAGTGTAAGCCAATCCTCAATGGAAAGACTGCCTTCATGCCATACAACATCACTCGGACAGCCAAACAAAAAACGTGAGGCATCCAGTGCATTTCCGTCGAAGAACGGCAGTTCCTTATGGATTTTCTGCTTTATCGCCTTATGGAAATTTGCATCGTTGCAGGGCGAAGTAGGAAAGAAAACATGGAAACGGGGACGGGCAGATTTGCTGCCTTTTGTCAACAGATGATGACGGCTGTAGGTCACTGCAAATGCAACATCTCCTAAGCTGTTCATCAGCATTTCAGGCGTAATCCAGTCTTTCGGGTCATCTGAATGGTCGTTGTCACAATCCATGGGTACTACATCAGACAACAGGAAATTGGCATCACTGCGTGCAAAATTCTCATACTGAGCACAGACATGATCGTAGACAACGGCTTTTTTCAAATCCGCTTCTGAAGTAATGACCTTTTGGTTGGGATAAAGGATATTCTTTTCATTGCCGGTACAGTTTGCTGTATAGAGCGTAAATTTCATTCTATTTCCTCCAGTTCTTCGGTAAAATACCGAATGGTCATATGCCGCCGCTTTGCCCATTTGATTTCCTGCTGCATCCCCTCCGACCGCACAGAACCAAACACCCACAGCTGGGAACACTTTGACAGCAGCACCAAATTCATGAACATCGCTGTCTGACGATCTTCACCCAGACTGTCATCCATGAACTGCGGAAACAGCAAGTGAGGAGCGATAGGGACATAGTGGGTATCTACCGCAAAGCGGCTGTATCGTCTGGCGTTTTCGATATTGTCATTGATGCAGCCGTGGGAATAGGGAGAACAAATGTATACCAGCGGTCGATAAGCTGCAGCCTTTTTCGCCTTACGTTCCTCTCGTTCAATACGGCTCAGTGCCTCATAAGCAGTGAGATCAATGTATCCCTCGGCATTATACCGATTCATGCAATACTCCTTTCAGCCGTTTCTGTGTGCAGGCATCGCAGTAAACAGCACTGCTGAAAATGTCAAAGTTTTCTGCTGTCCAGAAGATACTCAGATCAACCGGCACTTCTGCACCGCACTGCGGGCAGTGGCAGTATACGTTTTCGTTGTTGATCTCCACGGAGATACTGGTGGTGTCATTCAGATTTTCTTTGATGTAAAACATATGGAATCCTCCTAATCTTTCTTGTAAAAGCTGCATTCATATCCGTCTGCCCGAAGCAGCAGTCCCTTTGCCCAGTCTGGTGTTCTCGCCATCTGCTGACAGATCTCATCCAGCTTTGTATCTTTCGGGCATTCGATGATCATTTCATCGTGAATATGACCGACAATGAAGTATTGCGATAGTGTCTGCATGGAATAGAAGAGCAGATCCCGTGCGGTTGCCTGAACAATGTTTTCGACCAGCTTGCCGGAGTAAGTTTCCAAGCGTTCCCACTTCTTCTGATTGCCGATTCCCATATAGGTAACGGACTCACCG
>ERZ773145.2462-NODE-2462-length-13104-cov-5.324393_pt1 | contig 13104 bp, 8 predicted proteins | sample MGYA00580848_ERZ773145 | MGnify/ENA primary metagenome ERZ773145 (study PRJEB29015, sample SAMEA2737858) | human gut metagenome | biome: human gut; feature: human-associated habitat; material: faeces | place: China | collected 2012 ... | reverse complement strand
TTTTTTTTTTTGCCGTTTTGCTTTACAATAAGATAGAATATGTACGAATAAAAGGTAAGTGGTAGACAGAAAGGGATAACAATGATATCTAATAGAATTTTACAGACAACTGTAGATGGACTTAAGGCTATTTCACGAGTGGATTTGTGCATTGTGGATGCAGATAAGAATGTTGCAGCCAAGACTTTTGATAATGTTTCAGAATGCCTTGCGGATGCGATTAGTTTTATTGATTCGCCAGCAGAAAGTCAGGCAGTTAATGGTTTTCAGTTTTTTAAGGTTGAAGATGATGGCAATCTTGAATATATAATCATGGCAAGAGGAACAAGTGATGATGTATATATGGTTGGAAAGCTTACTGCATTTCAGATACAGAATTTACTTGTGGCATATAAGGAAAGATTTGATAAGGATAACTTTATCAAGAATCTTCTTCTTGATAATCTTCTTCGAGTTGATATGTATACAAGAGCAGAGAAACTTCATATTGAAACTGATGTTAAGAGAGTTGTATATATTATTGAGACTAAGCACGAAAAGGATACTAATGCTTTAGAGACAGTAAGAACTCTTTTTGCTAATAAGACAAGAGATTTCATTACAGCAGTTGACGAGAAGAGTATAATTCTTGTTAAGGAAGTTAAAGGCAATGAGTCATATGATGAACTTGACAAGACAGCTGATGTTATAATTGATATGTTAAGCACTGAGGCGATGAGTGCGGCACATGTTGCTTATGGTACAATTGTTAATGACATAAGAGAGGTTTCAAGATCTTACAAGGAAGCTAAGATGGCACTTGATGTGGGAAAGATTTTCTACAGCAATAAGAATGTTGTTGCTTACAACAGATTAGGAATAGGCCGTCTTATATATCAGCTTCCTATACCATTATGTCAGATGTTCATTAAGGAGATATTTGAAGGAAAGGCTCCTGATGATTTTGATGATGAGACTCTGTCAACAATTAACAAGTTCTTTGAGAACAGCCTTAATGTTTCAGAAACATCAAGACAGCTTTACATTCACAGAAATACACTTGTTTACAGACTCGATAAGATACAGAAGATAACCGGGCTTGACCTCAGAGTGTTTGATGATGCAATAACATTTAAGATTGCTCTTATGGTAGTTAAGTACATGAAGTATATGGAAAGTAAAGATACATTTTAGTGATTTTTGGAGGAAATGATACATGATAATCATGGAAGATGTTACGAAGACATATTCCACTGGCGTTGCTGCGCTTAATGGAATTAATCTTCACATCCAGAAAGGTGAATTCGTATTTATAGTAGGTAAGAGTGGTTCGGGTAAGTCAACTCTTATCAAACTATTACTTAAGGAATTAGATCCTACATCAGGTAAGATATATGTTAATAAGAAATATCTCAATAAGATAACAAGAAAGAAGCTTCCGTATCTTAGAAGAGATATTGGTGTAGTATTCCAGGATTTCCGTCTGTTACCAGACAGAAATGTATATGAGAATATCGCATTTGCACAGAAGGTAGTAGAAGCTCCTAACAGAAAGATTAAGTCAAGAGTACTTGCGATGCTTTCCATGGTAGGACTTCTTGACAAATATAAGGCTTTTCCTAATGAGTTATCAGGTGGTGAGCAGCAGAGAATCGCAATTGCAAGAGCGCTGGTTAACAAGCCGGCTATATTGTTGTGCGACGAGCCAACAGGTAACCTTGATCCTGCCAATTCTAATGAAATCATGAAGATTCTTAATCAGGTTAATAAGCAGGGAACAACAGTACTTGTAGTTACCCATAATATGGAGATAGTTCAGCAGATGAAGAAGAGAACTATTACTATGAGTGAAGGAAAGATTATCAGCGATCAGGAAAAGGGTGGTTATTTCTATGAAGATTAGGTCATTAGCATATCATATTAAAGATGGATTTAAGAACATCCATCGTAATAAGATGTTCTCACTGGCATCAATAGCAACAATTACAGCATGTATATTCCTTTTTGGAGTATTCTATTCTATAGTGGTTAATTTTCAGTATATGATTAAGAAGGCTGAGACAGAGGTCTGTGTAACAGTTTTCTTTGACGAAAATCTCAGTGAGACAGATATTAAGAAGCTTGGAGATGATATAAGCAAAAGAGAAGAAGTATCAAGAGTTGAGTATGTATCTGCAGAACAGGCATGGGAAAATTTTAAGGGGGATTATTTCAAGGATTATCCAGAGCTTGCATATGGATTTCAGGATGATAACCCTTTAGCAAATTCAGCTTCTTATGAAGTGTATCTTAAGGATGCAAGTAATCAGGGTACACTGGTTAAGTACCTTGAGAATAAGGATGGAATAAGACAGGTTAACCGTTCAGAGGTTACAGCAAGCGGACTTGCCAGTGCAGCAAGACTTGTAAGTTATGTTGCAGTTGCAGTAATTGTTGTTCTTCTTGCGGTATCAATATTCCTTATTACTAATACAATTGTCATTGGTATTACAGTACGAAAAGACGAGATATCAATCATGAAATATATAGGAGCTACGGATGCATTTGTTAATGCACCATTCTTCGTAGAAGGTATCGTTATAGGACTTATAGGTGCTATTATTCCGGTAGCAATATTGAGGTATATTTATGGTGGAGTTGTTAATTTTGTTCTTGGAAAATTCTCTGTTTTACAGAATATATTAGCATTTATGCCAGCATCAGAAGTATTTGAGGTACTTATTCCGGTAGCAGTTATTCTTGGAATTGGTATTGGTCTTATAGGAAGTTTCTTCGCTGTAAGAAAGCATGCCGATGTATAGTTTCGGATAGTTTTTGGGGGCTTTTGCAAACGGATGCAGAAGTCCCTGTTTGTTTTTAGAAAACATTTTAATTATGGTAAAGGAGTGGCTGTATGGAGAAAGCACTGTTTCGGAACAATTTAATAAAGAAAATAACAGCGGCACTCATGATTGTAATGCTGCTTATACCGTATTGTTTTGCACAGGTTACATTTGGAGATAATAAATCGGATCTGAAGAATGCCCAGAACCAGCAGAATGATATACAGAATAAAAAGAAAGAAACAGAAGACAAGATTGCACAGCTTAAGGCACAGAGTTCAGATCTTACATCTCTTATTCAGGGACTTGATGCACAGATGGGAGAATTGTCAGCGTCATTAGATGACATTAATACCCAGATTGCAGAGCTTGAAGCTGAGATTGAGGAGACACAGGCAAAGCTTGAGCAGGCTGAGGCTGATAAGGAAAGCCAGTATGAGGCTATGAAGCTGCGAATCCAGTTTATGTATGAGCATAATGATTATACATATGTTGAGGTGCTTTTATCATCACAGAGTATGGCGGATATGCTTAATAAATTTGAGTATATTAATAAGATATCAGAGTATGACAGACAGATGCTTGAGGAATATCAGTCAACGATTAATCTGATATCATCTTCTAAAGTAAAGCTTGAAGAAGATAAAGAGACTCTGACTGCCAGTCAGGAGGCACTTCAGGCACAGGTTGATGCACTGGAGGTTGTTCAGAATGAGAAGACTGCCCAGCTGAATGCTTTGAGTAAGAATACAGCTGATCAGGTAGCTTATAAGAAACAGCTCGAAGCTGATGAGAAGAAGCTGGATGCAGAGATTGCTTCTATAACAGCCAAGATTAAGGCTGAGGAGGCAAGCGGAGTTACTCCGTCTAACAGATATGATGGCGGAACTTTCAAATGGCCAACAACAAGTACAAGAATAACTTCTCCATATGGAGATACATCTGACAGAACTTCACCACATAAAGGTGTGGATATTGGAGCAGTCAGAGCAGGCGTTTCAGGTGATCCTGTATATGCGGCTTATGACGGTAAAGTTGTTATTGCACACAGACAGAGCGAGAAATACTCAACAGCGGGTAATTATGTGATGATTTATCATGGTAATGGACTGTATACGAGATACCTGCATCTTGATAGTTTAAATGTATCATTAGGAGCCCAGGTTACTAAGGGACAGAAGATTGGTGTTATGGGTAATACGGGTAATTCATTTGGCGCACATCTGCATTTTGATGTAAGGCTAAATGATTCATATGTTAATCCTATGCCATATTTTAAATAAATAATTCAACTTAACAGGAGGACTCAATGGAATATGATAATAACAGACCTTTTTCTTCGGAAGGGGCCGCACAGGAACGAAAGAGAAAACATGCTTTAGGCAAAGGCGTTATTATTGGTGTTGTGGCAACACTACTGGTTGTGATACTGGCGTTGTCATGCGTATTCATGGGACTTATAAGAAGTGGTAATATCCATATTGGAATTGATGGACGCATATATGTCCAGGATGTTGGAACAAGTGATAATGAAGGAATCGGAACTAAGGTTGAAGGTAAGTTGAATGCTCTGGATTCACTGCTTGGAGATGGATTCTATTTTGACAATGTAGATGATGAAAAGGCTGCAGATAACATTTTTAAGGCATATCTGGCTGCATATGGTGATAAATATACTGTTTATTATACGCCTGAAGAATATAAGTCAATGATGGAGTCAACATCAGGTTCTTTCTATGGAATTGGTGCTGTATGCCAGAAGACTGACGACGGTTCAATACTTATATCAGAGGCATATGAGGATGCACCGGCATATAAGGCTGGTATCAGAAATGGAGATAAGGTAACAGAGGTTAATGGTGAGGATATTACAGGAATGGACCTTTCTGTAGCAGTTGCCCTTATTAAGGGCGAGAAGGGTACAGATGTTAACCTTACTGTTATGAGAAATGGCGAGAAGCTGAGTTTCACAGTTACAAGAGACAAGATTGATATTAAGACTGTTTCATCAGAGGTGCTTGAGAATAATATAGGTTATATTTATATTTCACAGTTTGATGATGTTACAACAGAGCAGTTTAAATCGGCTGTTGATGACCTTCAGAAGCAGGGAATTACAGGACTTGTAATTGATATAAGAAATAATCCTGGCGGAGTTCTTAAGACTGTGGCTGATATGCTAGATTATATTCTTCCGAACGGACTTATCGTGTATACAGAGACTAAGTCTGGTAAGAGACAGGAATATTCAGGTTCTGATAATCATGAGCTTAATATTCCGATGGCAGTTTTGGTAAATGGCAATAGTGCAAGTGCATCTGAGATATTTGCCGGTGCAATGCAGGATTATGATAAGGCACAGATAATAGGAACACAGACGTTTGGTAAGGGTATTGTACAGACAATCCGTCCGCTTACTGATGGAAGTGCAGTTAAGTATACAATTGCCAAATATTTTACTCCTAAGGGACAGGATATTCACGGCAAGGGAGTGACACCAGACAGTATTGTGGAGCTTCCGGATGATGCGACTGAAGATGTGCAGTTGAAGGCAGCCGTAGAGTATCTCAATGGCAAAATGAGTGTCAGAGCGGCAGAATAAAGATTATAGAAGTATGGAATAAAGTACAGGACAAATCGAATGTTTGTTCTGTACTTTTTGGCTGTTATATTGTATAATGAGGGAAATGCATTTTCTTTCAGAAAACAAGGAGGGCAAAATCCCTCTCCTCACCAAGGGGTTCGGATTTTGCTTCGCAAAATAGGGAGGGCTTTATGGACAGATTTGTATTACATTCGGATTTTAAGCCGATGGGCGACCAGCCGCAGGCTATTGAAGCACTTACAAAGGGCTTTGAGGAAGGCAATCAGTTTGAGACTCTAGTTGGTGTAACTGGTTCTGGTAAAACATTTACAATGGCGAACATTATACAGAATGTTCAGAAACCTACACTTATTATAAGCCATAATAAGACACTGGCAGCGCAGTTGTATGGGGAGATGAAGGAGTTCTTTCCAGAGAATGCGGTTGAGTACTTTGTCTCCTATTATGATTATTACCAGCCAGAGGCCTATGTACCTCAGAGTGACACTTATATTGCGAAGGATTCATCTATTAATGATGAAATTGATAAATTAAGACATTCGGCAACAGCGGCACTTTCTGAAAGAAATGATGTTATTATCGTTGCTTCGGTTTCATGTATATATGGATTAGGTGCGCCGGTTGATTATAAGAACATGGTTATTTCGCTTCGTCCGGGAATGGAGAAGGACAGGGATGATTGCATAAGAAAGCTGATTGATATCCAGTATGTAAGGAACGACCAGGATTTTAAGCGAGGAACCTTCAGGGTAAGAGGCGATGTTGTTGAAGTGTATCCTTCATCATCATCAGGTGATGCCATAAGAGTTGAATTCTTTGGTGATGAAGTGGACAGAATAAGTGAGATAGATTCCCTAACAGGCGAAGTTAAAGGCGTTCTTGAACATATTGCGATATTCCCTAACTCACATTATGTTGTTGAGAAGGAGAAGATGGACGCTGCGATTGAGAATATTAAGGCAGAGCTTGCCGAGAGAGTGAAGTATTTCAAGAGTGAGGATAAGCTTCTAGAGGCACAGAGAATTGAAGAGAGAACGAATTTTGATATAGAGATGATGCAGGAGACAGGCTTTTGTTCAGGAATAGAGAATTATTCAAGACATCTGGCAGGACTTCCGGCAGGGTGTCCTCCGTATACGCTGATGGATTATTTTCCAGATGATTTTCTTATTATTGTGGATGAGTCGCATATCACTATTCCGCAGATTCGAGGCATGTATGCCGGTGACCAGTCAAGAAAGACTACGCTTGTAGATTATGGCTTCAGACTGCCATCTGCGAAGGACAACAGACCGCTTAATTTCAGCGAGTTTGAGAGCAAGATTTCACAGATGCTTTTCGTATCAGCAACACCAAGCACATACGAGGCAGAGCATGAACTTATGAGAACCGAGCAGGTTATCAGACCTACTGGACTTCTTGACCCGGAGATAACTGTTAAGCCGATTGAAGGACAGATTGATGACCTTATATCAGAGATTAATAAGGAAACTGCCAAGAAGAACAAGGTGCTTGTTACTACACTTACCAAGAGAATGGCGGAGGACCTTACTGATTATCTTAAAGAGGCAGGAATCAGGGTTAAGTATCTTCATGCAGATATTGATACGCTTGAGCGTCAGAAGATTATAAGAGATATGCGTCTTGATGGATTTGATGTTCTTGTTGGAATCAACCTGTTGCGAGAAGGTCTGGATATTCCTGAAATCAGCCTTGTTGCAATACTTGATGCTGATAAGGAAGGCTTCTTAAGAACAGAGACATCGCTTATACAGACGATTGGTCGAGCTGCAAGAAATGCAGAGGGACATGTTATCATGTATGCAGACAAGATTACTGAATCTATGGAAAAGGCTATTTCAGAGACAGAACGAAGAAGAAAGATTCAGCAGGAGTATAATGATGAGCATGGAATTACTCCACAGACAATCAAGAAGGCAGTAAGAGATCTGATAAGCATAAGCAAGGCAGCCGAGCCTGGTGATGCTTCCGGAAAGCTTAAGGTTGATTATGAATCTATGAGCATCAAAGAGCTTGAGAAGGTTAAGACGCAGGTTGAGAAGAACATGCGTAAGGCAGCAGCAGAGCTTAACTTTGAGGAGGCTGCACAGCTTCGTGACAAGATGATTGAGATTAATAAATATATTTATGAAGGAAAAAAACATGGCTGATAGTAAGTTAAAGAAAGAGATAGAAAGAGGCAGTTACAAGAACTGCATAAGGATAAAGGGTGCAAGAGAGCATAATCTTAAAGGAATAGATGTTGATATTCCAAGAGATAAGCTTGTTGTGCTTACAGGACTTTCAGGTTCGGGAAAGTCGAGTCTTGCATTTGATACAATATATGCAGAAGGTCAGAGAAGATATATGGAATCACTGTCCTCATATGCAAGACAGTTCCTGGGACAGATGGAAAAGCCTGATGTTGACAGTATTGAGGGACTTTCACCGGCTATATCTATAGACCAGAAGTCAACTAACAGAAATCCGCGTTCTACAGTAGGAACTGTTACAGAAATATATGATTATTTCCGACTTCTCTATGCAAGAATTGGTATCCCGCATTGTCCAAAATGTGGACGCGAAATCAACAAACAGACAGTTGACCAGATGGTTGATGTTATTATGGCACTTCCTGAAAGAACTAAGATTCAGATTCTTGCACCTGTTGTCCGTGGACGAAAGGGTGAACATGTAAAGCTTTTTGAACAGGCAAAGAAGAGCGGATTTGTGCGTGTTATTGCTGATGGAAGCATGTATGAGCTGACAGATGAGATTAAGCTTGATAAGAATAAGAAGCATAATATTGAGATTGTTGTAGACAGACTTTCTGTAAGAGACGGAATCCAGAAACGACTTACAGATTCTATTGAGACAGCTCTTAAGCTTGCCGAAGGTCTTATGACAGTAGATGTTATTGATGGTGAGACACTTAATTTCAGCCAGAGCTTTTCCTGCCCAGACTGTGGTATAAGTATTGATGAGGTTGAGCCAAGAAGCTTTTCGTTTAACAATCCATTTGGCGCATGCCCGGACTGTTTTGGACTTGGTTATACAATGAAGTTTGATGCAGAGCTGCTTATACCGGATGAGAGTCTCAGCATTGATGAAGGTGCTATTGTCGGAATGGGATGGCAGTCATCTAAGGATGAGGGCAGCTTTAGCAGGGCGATTCTTGATGCACTTGCAGAGGAATATGGATTTTCATTAAAGACACCATTCAAGGATTATCCTGATGATATTAAGGATATTATTATCAATGGTACTAAGGGACATTCTGTAAAGGTTAAATATAAAGGCCAGCGCGGAGAGGGTGTATATGATGTCGCATTTGAAGGTCTTATTAAGAATATGGAGAGAAGATACAGAGAGACATATTCTGATAATACTAAGCAGCAGTATGAGGAGTTTATGAGAATCAGACCTTGTTCTGCCTGCCACGGACAGAGACTTAAACCGTCTTCACTTGCTGTTACTATTGCAGATAAGAACATATATGAGATTACTAACATGTCTATTATAAAGCTTCAGGAATTCCTTGAGAATATGAAGCTTTCAGAGAGACAGTTGTTTATTGGCGCAGAGATTCTTAAGGAAATCAAGGCAAGAATTAAGTTCCTTGTAGATGTAGGACTTGATTATCTGGCACTTTCGCGTGCTACAGGAACTCTGTCAGGCGGTGAAGCACAGAGAATCAGGCTTGCTACACAGATTGGTTCAGGTCTTGTAGGAGTTGCTTATATTCTTGATGAGCCAAGTATCGGACTTCACCAGAGGGCTAATGACAAGCTGCTTGGAACTCTGACACATTTGCGAGATCTTGGTAACTCAGTTATTGTCGTTGAACATGATGAGGATACTATGTTTGCAGCCGATTATATTGTGGATATCGGACCAGGCGCAGGAAGAAATGGTGGAGAAGTTGTCGCAACAGGAACTGCTGCGGATATTATGGCGTGCAAGGACTCACTTACAGGTGCATATCTGTCAGGAAGAATCAAGATACCTGTACCGGCAGAGCGTAGAAAGCCTGCTGGCTGGATTAAGGTAAGAGGCGCAAGGGAGAATAATCTTAAGAATATTGATGTAGATATTCCGCTTGGAGTTGTCACATGCGTAACAGGTGTGTCAGGCTCAGGCAAGAGTTCACTTGTTAATGAGATTCTTTACAAGCACCTTGCAAAGTCGCTTAACAGGGCGAGATGTATTGCGGGCGACCATGATGGAATTGACGGAATAGAGCAGCTTGATAAGGTCATTAATATTGATCAGTCACCAATTGGACGAACACCAAGGTCTAATCCGGCAACCTATACAGGTGTATTTGACATGATAAGAGACCTGTTTGCAACGACTAAGGACGCCAAGGAACGAGGATATACGAAGGGCAGATTCAGCTTTAATGTTAAAGGTGGAAGATGTGAGGCATGTTCAGGCGACGGTATTATCAAGATAGAGATGCATTTCCTGCCGGATGTGTATGTACCTTGTGAAGTTTGTGAGGGTAAGCGTTACAACAGAGAAACTCTTGAAGTAAAATACAAGGATAAGAGCATATATGATGTTCTTGACATGACTATTGAGGATGCAGTTGATTTCTTTGAAAATGTGCCAAGTATAAGAAGAAAGATTGAGACTCTCAACGAGGTTGGCTTGTCTTACGTCAAGCTTGGACAGCCATCAACTGAGCTTTCAGGTGGTGAGGCACAGAGAATCAAACTTGCAACAGAGCTTTCAAGAAGAAGCACAGGAAAGACTATATATATTCTTGATGAGCCTACAACCGGACTGCATTTTGCCGATGTCCACAAGCTTGTCAATATCCTTCACAGACTTGCAGAGGGTGGCAACACTGTAGTTGTTATTGAACATAATCTTGATGTTATTAAGACAGCAGATTATATTATAGATATGGGACCAGAGGGTGGCGACCGCGGCGGAACTGTTATTGCCAAGGGAACGCCTGAGGAGATTGTTAAGGTTAAGAAGTCTTATACCGGACAGTATGTTAAGAAGTATCTGGAAGAGAAGTAAGATTAAGAAGTGAATGAACGTATATCTGGGAAGTATATGCAAGGGATGTCGGTTTGATATTTTGGGGAGTAGAATGGAGGCAGTTATGATAAAAGGGATTATCTTTGATATGGACGGAGTTATGATTGATACGGAAAATCAGTCTAATCTTGGCTGGCTGTGGGCAGCTTCCCAGAAAAATGTAGAGATGCCATTATGGCTTATCGACAGTTTTAAAGGTGCACCGGCAAAGCTTAGTCAGAGCTTTTTTGATGATTATTATCATGGAGAGCAGGATTACTGGGAAATGCGTACAATGCGTACAGAGCATGTCTACAAAATCAGGGAGACAGAGGAAGTTCCGGTTAAGCCGGGGCTTCATATGCTGCTTGATTATATTAAGGATAATGGACTCAAATGTGCTGTTGCAACTTCAACACAGAAATCAAGTGCACAAAAGAGTCTTCACAGAATAGGAGCATGGGATTATCTTTCCGGTGTTGTATATGGAGATGAGGTTGAACATGGAAAGCCTGAGCCGGACATATTCTTAAGGGCAGCAGGTTTTATCGGCTGTGAACCGTCAGAATGTGTAGTCATTGAGGACAGTATTAATGGCATTAAAGCAGGACATGCAGCAGGCATGAAGGTGATTCATATTCCAGATACTATTGAGATTAACGATGATATCCGAAGCCTGACTTCAATTGTGTGCCATTCTTTATCTGACGTGCCTGATATTATAGACACATGGAATGAGGGAAATGTTGCTGATGTTGAAGGTTATTATGAAAATGCCAAGATAAACCGTGTGTATGTTGACAGAGTGCATGTTAAGAAAGCATTTGCAGAATACACAGCAGCTTATAATGCAGATGACCCTAAGATTAAATTAAAAATCGACCACACTTACAGAGTTGCAGCTTTGTGTGAAAGAATTGCAAAGGCAGCAGGAATGTGTGCATATGATGTTGAGCTGGCATGGTTATCAGGAATGCTTCATGATGTTGGAAGATTTGAACAGATAAAGCGTTATAACACATTTTCAGATGCGGACTCTGTTGACCATGCAAAATTTGGTGCAGACCTGTTGTTTAAAGACGGTCTTATCAGTACTTTTCTTAAAGGTATGGTCAAATGTACAGGCTATAAGCCGGGAGCTTTAGAGGGCCGATATGATTCTGATGGAGTATTTCTGTATGACAGATTGAATAAATCGGACATGGAAATGCTTGAACTGGCAATAAGGTGTCACAATATGTACAGAATTCCGCAGGGACTTAATAGCCGCGAGCAGGCATTCTGCAATGTGCTTCGTGACGCTGATAAGGTTGATATATTTAAGGTTAATATTGATACTCCGCTTGAAGAAATATATAACACTACGACTGAAGAACTGATGAAGAGTGATATTACAGATGAAGTGTTAGAAGCGTTTGATGAGGAACACTGCATACTCAAAGCAATAAGACGCACGCCGGCAGATACTGTTATTGGTCATGTATCACTTGCTTATGAGCTTGTGTATGATGAGAGCGTGCGGATTACTGTGGAACAGGGCTATCTTGCAAAGCTTATGCATTTTCATTCTGATAATGAGGAGACCAACAGAAAGATGGCGATGGTCAGAGAGAAGATGGATTCTTATGTGAAGAAGAGAATTGGGGAGAAATATGCATAGATAAGGATTGTCTGGAAGAGAATTATCAAGATAAGAATTGGGAAGAATTAAGGCTTGTCATAAGAGGCAAGTTTAACTATAATGTATATATAAATACACAAGATTGGAGATTGATCATGGATCAGGAGAAAGTTATTGTCATTGACTTCGGCGGTCAGTACAACCAGCTGGTTGCGCGCCGTGTCCGTGAATGTAATGTATATTGTGAGATCTATTCTTACAAGACAGATCTGGCGCAGATTAAGGCCATGAACCCTAAAGGAATTATCCTTACGGGTGGTCCTAACAGCTGTTATGAAGATGGCGCGCCAACATGTACTAAAGAACTTTTCGAACTTGGTGTACCTGTACTTGGTCTTTGCTATGGCGCACAGCTTATGCAGCATGTGCTTGGTGGCAAGGTTGAGAAGGCACCAGTAAGAGAGTATGGTAAGACAGAAACATTTGTAGATAAGAGCAGCGCTTTATTCTCAGATGTCTCAGAGAAAACTATAGTGTGGATGAGCCATTTTGACTACATCTCACAAGTTGCACCAGGATTCAAGATTGTTGCCCACACAGCAGACTGCCCAGTTGCAGCAGCAGAGTGTACAGAGAAGAATCTTTATGCAATCCAGTTCCACCCAGAGGTTCTTCATACTCAGGAAGGAACCAAGATGCTTCACAACTTTGTTCGTGGAGTATGCGGATGTGCCGGAACATGGAAGATGGATGCATTTGTTGAGAATACAATTAAGGAAATCCGTGAGAAGGTTGGCAGTGGCAAGGTTTTACTTGCTCTTTCAGGTGGTGTTGATTCATCTGTTGCAGCCGGACTTCTTTCAAGAGCTATTGGAAAGCAGCTTACATGCGTATTCGTAGACCACGGTCTTCTCCGTAAAGATGAAGGCGATGAAGTTGAGAGCGTATTTGGACCAGAAGGACAGTTCGACCTTAACTTTATAAGAGTTAATGCACAGGAAAGATATTACTCTAAGCTTGCAGGCGTTACAGAGCCAGAAGCT
>ERZ773145.2461-NODE-2461-length-13106-cov-4.439966_pt1 | contig 13106 bp, 18 predicted proteins | sample MGYA00580848_ERZ773145 | MGnify/ENA primary metagenome ERZ773145 (study PRJEB29015, sample SAMEA2737858) | human gut metagenome | biome: human gut; feature: human-associated habitat; material: faeces | place: China | collected 2012 ... | reverse complement strand
CCAGGCGTTGTTCTCCTGCCAGTCATGCAGGCGCAGCCCGCCTTCGTCCTCGTCCAGAAAGCCGACGCTCTTCAGCGTGGGCACGAGCGTGCCTTCCTCGCCGCACCAGTCCACGGCCAGCTCGATGTCCTCGTCTTCCATGCCGGACAAATCGCCGTCAGGACGCACCCGCGCCGCATAGGCCCAAAGCTGGAGCAGCGCCACGACGCCCTCGTAGCCCAGGCGCCTCCTGAGCTTCTTGGTCTTGTGATGGGCGAAAAAATCGACGGATACGCGAAAATCAGAGTTCATCCTCACTTCCCCCAGCGCCATCTGGCGTAGCTCTCGAAGCCGTCGAACAGCTTGCGCACCGCTGGCGGACATTCGGATTCCAGCACCCAGGTCTCGGCAAAGCTGACCTCGTCCAGTTCCAGCACCTCTCCCGTACCCGGCAGGATGATCTGCCATCTGTGCCGGGGCAGCGGCGCCGCATAGGCGCGCTGGTACGGCATGGTCACCGTGATGGCCCTCTGGGCCCTCATGGGCAGTTCCTTCTTCATCGTGCCTCCCGTAGATGGAAACGGCGCTTTTCCCGCCGCTTCCGGCTCTGTGATTTCTGGATGCGCCGCTTGGGGTTGCGGCGCGGCGTTCGCCATGCCGTGATGACCATGCCGTCACGGCTCACCACCACCCGCAGGCGGCCCCGGGCCCAGGTGCCCGTGCCCTCCCCTTCCGCCACCAGCACGCCCTGCTCCAGGGCCTGCTCCACATGCAGCGCCGTGATGCCCCTCTCCAGGCACCGCCGCACGGCATGGCCGGAAAAACAGCGGATGGCTCGTGTCGTACAGGTATCCGTCATGTATTACGTCTCGTCCTTTTGTGTTGCAGACCTGTCCCGCCCGCTGTCGTATCCTTCCAGCATGCCGGGGTTGCATTCGAGGATGGCCAGATACGTCTCCAGCGCCTTCACGATGACACCGGAGCGCGTCACCTCGTTGCCGGTGGCGGCGATCACGTCGAACAGGCGGTCGTACAGCGGCTGTGGCAGCCGCAGGGAAAAGGATTCGCTGCGGGGCATGTGTTCCCTCCCGGCCACAGCAAAACGCTCACAGGGCCGTCTTGGCGGATGGTGACGGGCCCGTGGTGGGGTCCGGCGGCCAGAGGTCAGGACGGAGTTCGGAGCGCGGAATGCCAAGGATTTGCTCATATTTGAGTGCTTGCTCTGCAGAAATAGAGCGGGTTCCCTTGATATGTTGCCGCAAGGTCATGTGCGGGATGCCATACTTTCGAGAGACCTCGGCAACGGCCCAACCACGCGCCGAAAAAATTTCTTCAAAATGTGTTTTCATGAGGAGAATATATTCAAATGAGTAAATAAAAGCAAATAAAAATCTTCATCTGATTATTTGCAAGATACTACGGACAAAAGTAGGTTACTCGTATGAAAAACCTTGCAGAAGAAGCCCGCTCCATCCTTCAGGAATATGTCGACAAGGAACACAATGGCGTCCGCAGCCGTGCAGCCAATGCACTTGGCATCGCCAATATGACGCTCAAGCAGTGGCTTGACGGAACACGGGTGCCTAATCTGGAAAATCTTTCGCCTGCTTTTGAGAGGCTTGGCATCTCGTTCAGCAAGCCTGCTGTGCAGGAGGTTACCCGCGACGTATGCTGGGTGAATGCCAGGATCATGCCCGCCGGCGAGCATGTGGCCCCGCCCGTGGCTGAGGATTATCTGGCCGCGCCCCTGGTGGGTGAGGTTGGCGCCGGGCCCGGCTACCTGCCGCAGGAAAGCGTCGAAAGCTGGTTCCTAGTCTACAAGCATGTGCCCGCCATCATGGGCCGCCGCAACCTGATCGCCGTGGAAATTGGGAAGACCTCCACTTCCATGCTGCCCCTGCTCTCCCCCGGTGACATCGTGCTGGTGGACAGGGACGACATCGACGTCAGCCACGCCGGGCACATCATGCTGGTGCGCGACCCTGAAGGCGCGGGCATGGTCAAGCGCGTCAGCGTTCAGCCCACTCCCGGCAGCAAGGATTTTTCCATCCAGTTTTACAGCGACAACGCCGCCACCAACCCGCCCCTCCTCTATAGCTTGAACGAGGACTACGGCGGCGAGATCAGCAACGCCATCGTGGGCCGCGTCATCTGGGCCTGGAGCGATGTGCGGGGGAAGTAGGAGAGAGAAATGAGTGATGATGCAAATAGCGCTCTTTCTGGTGAACTCCAAAAGACAGAGCAAAAAATTGCGGAATTGAATTCACAGCTCGCTCAAATTTCCAGCACTGTTGCAGACCTTTTTTCTGAAATGGAAAAGGTCAGGGGGGAACTAGCAAAAGCGACAGAGAATCTTACGACCAAAATAGAATCAAACAATACATCTTCATTTCAAAAAATAACTACGGAGTTAAACCAGGCAAAACAAACAATAACCACAGAATTGGACCAAGCAAAACAAACAATAACCACAGAGTTAGATCAATCGAAACAAAAAATAGCCACTGAACTTAGTCAGGCAAAACAGAAAATAGATACGGAGCTCGATAAATCCCAAAAAATTATTACTACTGATTTAACTACTGCAAAAGAAAAAATCGATGCTCAATTAGTCGCAGAAAAAACAGAGCATCAAACTGAAGTACAGGAATGGAAGAAAAACTCTAATGCAACATTACGTGATGCTGTTACGGCATTCAATGCACAAATTGAAAATCAACAATCTGATTATATTGATGTAAGAAATAAAATCATTGCCCTACTTCCAGAGGCCAGTGCTGTCGGCATATCCAAGGCTTTTGCAGATGAAAAAAAATCTCGCCAATGGGCAATGTGGATAAATCTTGGGGCTTCCTATGTATGCATAGTAGCAATTTTCATATTAGCAATTATATATTATAAAGAAAATAAAGAAATTTTTTCTTCCATTATTCACTCTACAAATGCTTCGCATGACTACTTTATTTTTTTCGTTACCTTTGCGAAGCTGTTAACTATCGAAGCTCCTCTGTGCTGGCTTGCGACTTTTACGGCTAAAAAGGCACATCAACATCACCGTGTTTATGAAGAATATTCCCACAAATATACAGCTGCCATGACTTATGCTGGCTTATGCAAGGAAACGCGCGATAATCCAGAACTATATGGTAAGGATTCTGTCAAAAATCTTGCTGATGGTTTTCGTGATGCCGTATACTATAATCCAAGTAATGAAATAGATAAAAAAGTTGAATTGAGTAGCCCATTAGATATTGCAGAATCGCTTGTCAAAAGCGTAGGACAGCAAGCGGCAGAAGTCATCGTCAGCAAGAAAGGCCAGAACGAAAAGAGCTGATCTCCCGCCTTCAACACCAATCATGGATGGTGCCGCACCCCTTGAGCAAACGGTAGTAATCACCCGGGGAGACGAGTACACTGTCCTTGTTCCCCAGAGCGTTGCAGGCAAAGGTGATCTCGTCGAGGGTGCCGCCGCAGCGGCTGCAAACAGCCACCCGCGCCTGCCACACGGGCCACAAACCGGCAGGCTTCTCTAGGCTTCGGTAGAACTCTAGCGCCAGCCATCCGCCACACCAAAGATCTTCTGCACGTTGCAGCACGATCCACTGCCCATGATTGCACGAGCTAATGCGCAGCCTTTGCCTAAGTCTGTACCACCAACATAATGACATATGCACCACTTCCCGGCCCTTCCGCGTGAGGGGCTTTTTCATGCCTGCCGCTGGGACATCCCCGAGTGGCAAATTTTTTATACGGCTTTTTTACTCAAATGAAAATATTAATGTTGACTAATTGTACTCATTTGAATAAAACTGACCTCACGCACACCGGGGAAGGCCGGGAACACGGGCCACGGCCCAGAGTACCACAAGCCTCCCCCGGTGGACGTTCCCCACAAGTACCGAGCTCGGCAAGCCGCAAGCCTTTGGGAGCGGGAAAGCACGCGACGGCAGGGAAGGGGAGAGGCAGAGACCGGGAGAATGCCCCGGCAACACTCGCGGGCAGACCGCACGGGGCGCAAGTGTGAGCCGTAGAGCCGGACAGCATGACGACGCCGAAAAAGCCGGGACAACTCCCGGAGATGCAAAGGCGGGGAAAGCCGCTGGGCCGATACCGTTTTCTGATTCCAGACTGGCATCCAACGATGGGTGGCGGAAATGGAGGCAGAAATTGTGAACAAAAAGCCCCGCAGGAGCGGGGCAAGGGAGTAAGGATGAGGAATCCCTTTGTGGTGAAAAAAGGTATCTATATCGATATGGGATGTGCTGGTATCAGGAATGTGGAAGAAGGGATTTTTATCCCCACCGGATACCATACCAGCGAAAGTCTTCCCAAGTTTCAGGAAGATCTTGCGGCCTTCCTGAAAAAATGGTTTCCCAACGAAGGAGGAGATACTAAAGATTCTTTTTCAACCAGTCGAGGCAGTTAGAATCGAATCCTTTCGTCCACGCTGCCTCCCTGGAACAACGCACCACAATTAACGCATCATTGCGATCAAGGTAGGGAGCAAGTTTGTCGCGAATATCTGAGGCGGGGCCGGGATGGGCCACAATCCAGGTAGAGTCTAAGCAGTGCCACCAGCTACCGAGCTTCTGGATAGCCGCATAGAGTTGAGCATAATTCTTGCCTGGGCTGTTCAAATCATAGGAAATCAAGTACGACATACAAATCTCCTGAGTAAAAGGTTGTTGGATGCCTTTTTTTATCAGGATGCCCGGCCACAAGGCAACTTTGGCCGGGCTTTTCTTTTACCCCTGACCGGCAGCGACACTCCCTACCGTCGTTGCCGGGACTGGGGCCGCGATGGTTTGGTTTGTGCGGAAGCCAAACAAAAGGGCTGCCATCGTGGCCGGGGCCGTCGGCATAGGGCTGGCGGCCTCAAAATTTCCGGCTGGCCTTCTGAGGTCCCCCTGCCGGGGGGCCGTCAACATGGTGCTGGCGGCTCTTGTTGCTCCACAGGGCCCGCGAACCTCGTGGGCTCACCTGGAGCAGCAGGCCAGATACCCCTTCCCCTCACTGCGTATGTCTGGGGGGTGTCATGTCACGCTGCGGGCCGCTTCCATCGGGGAGGCGGCCTTTCTTTTCCCCTCTGCTCCCGTTCCCCGTGGAGAGCCCGGCAAAAGCCGCTGATAGCCGGGATAGCGCGACCGAAAGGCGGCCCGCCGGGCCGTGCCCGTTACGACGAAGGAAGTTACGGGCATCGACAGCAGAGCGTAACGGGGCGGCGCTTCATGTGTTTTGCGTCGTCAGCCATGTCACCCCACAGCGGCAAACGCCCGGTGGCCTACCTTCCCGCCGGGCGTCATTTTTTCAAGGAGTATCCCCATGCGCCAAGATGATCGCCCGTTCTGGCAAGAAGTCAGGGAAGAACTGGACCCAAGGAAAAACGTCGTCGGATGGGCAGCCGCCATCATCATGCTCGTGGTCGTCTGTGTGTTTGGCGGCATCAACGATCACCCCGCCGAACCGGCCATGCGCCCGGCCACCATCGTCAGCAAGTAGGGGCAGCATCCATGTGCTACAATAGCTGCCCCTGGTTCGAACCGTGGATAGAGCGCTGCCGCAAGCCCCGTGGCGAACGCTGCTGGGAAGAGATCCAGGATGAGGAAGAGTGCCTGCACGCGCTCGTGGAAGAAGACAATGTGGAGGACGACAATGGAGATGACAGCCATCCGGGCATCCAGCCTGCCTGAGTTGTTCGACTACCCGGCCCGCTGGGAGGCAAAGCACCTTTGCGGACGGCGCCTGCCGCGCAGTGCCGCCGCCCAGCTGGGAACGGCGGTCCACGCCGGGGCCGCGGTCTTCGACGTCCAGCGCATCCTGGGCAGCCCCATCACGCCCGATGATGCCGCCGGCGAGGTGGTGGACGCCATCCACCATCCTAAGGAGGACGTGGACTGGGGCGAAGACAGCCCCCGGGAAGCGGAGCGCATCGCCCTGGCCCTGCACGGACTGTACTGCCGCAACATCGCCCCGGCCAGGAACTACGTCGCCGTGGAGGCCACATGCGAGCGGCTGGAGATCACCGACCTGGGCCTGGCCCTTACCGGCACCACGGACCGCATCACCACCAACGCGCTGGGCGACCTGGGCATTGCCGACATCAAGACCGGCAAGACGGCGGTCGCAGCGGACGGCACGGTCCGCACGGCGGGGCACGCCGCCCAGATCGGTGTGTACGAACTGCTGGCCGGCGCCGCCATCGGCCAGCCCATCACCGCCCCTGCCGAGATCATCGGCCTGCAGGTGGCCAAGACGGACAAGGGCCGCCGCGCCGCCGTAGGCGTCATCACCGGCGCCCGCGAGCTGCTGGTGGGCACGGAAGAACAGCCCGGCCTGCTCCAGATGGCCGCCCGCATGATCCACAGCGGCGACTTTTACGGCAATCCCAAATCCCAGACCTGTACCGAAAAATATTGCCCGGTGTTCCATGGATGCCGGTGGAGGAGATGACATGAGCCTGATCAATAGCACCCCGCGAACCACGAGCCTCAATACCCTGCAGAACGGATCGGATCCTGCCAGGGGGAACGTGGTCTGCGGTTTCGATACCGTGGCCGGATTCGAGGCCATCCAGCGCATGGCCAACCTGTTTTCCGCGTCCAGCATCGTCCCGGAAAACTACCGCAGCAAGGGGGCGAACGACTACACCAGTAAGGGCAACTGCGTCATCGCGCTGGATATGGCCCTGCGCATGGGCGCCAATCCGCTCATGGTCATGCAAAACCTCTACGTCGTCCACGGCCGCCCGGCCTGGTCCGCGCAGTTCCTCATCGCCACGCTGAACAAGTCCGGCAAGTTCAGCGCCCTGCGCTACGCCTTTCAGGGCACGGAAGGCACGGACGAATGGGGCTGCCGCGCCGTCGCCACGGAGCTCTCCACCGGTGAGAAGCTCCAGGGCCCGCTCGTCACCATCGGCCTTGCCAAGAAAGAAGGCTGGTACAGCAAGTCCGGCAGCAAATGGCAGAGCATCCCGGAGCTCATGCTGCAATACCGGGCCGCGGCCTGGTTCGTGCGCTCGTATGCCCCGGAGATCGCAATGGGCCTCAAGACCGCCGAAGAAGTGCAGGACACCATCGACCTCACCCCGCAGGCGGACGGCAGCTTCGGTCATGACGAAGCAGGCCCCGCCACCATGACCACGGCGGACATCGCCGCCCAGGCAGACGCCGCCGCTGGCCAGGCTTCGGAAAAAGAAGCCCATCCTGCGCCCGCTGCCCCGCAGGAGCCGGCCAAAAGACAGCGCCTGAGCGGTGAGGAACTGGACGCCCTGCGGCAGGAAGCCCTCCATGCCTACGAGGCCAAGGGCTACGACCTCAAAAAGGCGGAATGGGATGCTGGCAGGGCCCTGTCTTTCTGGACCATGACCGACTGCAAGCGCCTGATCCGGGAAGCTGCCAGGCTCCAGCCCAAGGCGGCCTCCGAGGCTCAAGACGCCGCAGCGCAGGAGCAGCCGGAAGCACCGCAGGCCAAGGAATCCCATGCCCCTGACGCCACGCAGGCCGGAAGCGCCGACATAGCGCCGGAACCGGCCCAGGTGCAGGGCTTCGTCCCGCCGTACCAGACGTTCGCCTGCCCCCACAACGGCGCCCAGATCACGGAAGACGACTGTTACGACTGCAGGCACCGCACAGGCTGCCCCCATTGGGAGGCTGCCCCGGCTGCTGATGCGTAATTCCCAGCCATCCATCCTCCCCCAAGCGCCCCGCCGGGGGCCTCGTACCCGGCAGCCGAGGGAAATCCATGCCACCTACCTACAACACCATCACCTGCCGTCAGTGCGGGCAAATATTCCAAGCACCATCGCCACGCTGCCGTATCTGTTTTGGCTGCCAGCGCCAAAAGGCACTACTGCGCAAGCGTGCGCGACGAGCCCTTCTTAGGGAACAGCGCATCGGAAATCCTCGCAGCCCTCTGGATGATCCGCGAGATCAACCAATGGTGTCTGTCCCTCCCTCTGCCGAAGCATTCCTGGCCACCCATTCTTCCCAGCTGCAAACCTGCCCCAGGATGCACCTGACAGCACTCTCCCTACCCTGCGGAGAACGCATCGAATGCTTTGGAAGAAAACGATGTTCCAAGGTGCCCAGAGGAATGCAGGCACCAGACCCTAAAGTCTCTTTCTGTAATCTCTACTAGCCCGGTGTTGTCCGGGCTTTTTCATATCTTGGAGAAATCACCATGGGCAGTATCTACAGCGCCAGCATCAGCTTTACCCGCTTCAGGGTCATCGACCCCATCCCTTCGGAACTCTGGACGCAGATCCCCGACAAACTTCGTCAGTTCGCCTTCCGGGACATCGACGACCTTCCCGAGTTGCAGGGCTATGGCTGGACCTGCTTCGAAGACATGCTGGATTCCGAATGGCGCACCGCCCCACCGCAAAAGGGCAACTATCTCACCTTTTCCCTGCGGCTGGATACCCGTCGCATCCCGCCGGCCATCATCAAAAAGCAGCTGACCCTGGCCCTGAAAGCGGAAAAAGAAAAGATGCAGGAACAGGGCAAAAAATTCATTTCCCGCGAGCGCAAAAAGGATCTCAAGGAGCAGGTCCTGCTGCGCCTGCGCCAGCGATTCCTGCCGGTCCCGGCTGAGTTCCATGTTGTCTGGGAGCCGGATCGCAATGAAGTCTGGTTTGCCTCCACCCAAGGGAAAATGATCGACCTGTTCATGGAACTGTTCATCACCTCCTTTGGTCTGCACCTGGAGCAGATCGAGCCATATAGCCTGGCCGAGGGGCTGCTAGATGACGTGGAGATGGGCAAGCTCGACCGCTGTGAAGCCACCCAATTTACGATGGCCTCAGGGAATGAAGGCCAGATGCTGAGCTCCGTCCTGGGCGAGGAGTTTTTGACCTGGCTGTGGTTCCAGAGCGACGTGGCGCCAGGCGCCTTCGTGGACAAGGATGGCCAGCCTTTCTCTGTTTCCATGGAGCAGCGCATCGTCGTTCAAGGAGGCCAAGGGGAGGCCAAGGAGACCGCCAGTGTCGCCGGTACGCTCTCCCCGCTCACAGAGGCCCGCTTCGGCCTGGGCAAGGGCAAAAAAGTGACCCGGGCCACCATCCGCCTGGAAAAGGATGGGCTGGCTTTCCAGTTTACCCTCTCTGCTGATGACTTCACTCTGGGCAGCATGAAGCTCCCCAAGGTGGAAAAGCCTGAAGAGGATGACGACCCGGACGCCATGCTGCTGGAGCGGTTTTATCTGATGGAGGTTTGCCTCGGCCTGCTGGAGAGCCTATATGCCACCTTCCTGCGACTGCGGCTTTCCGCTGACTGGAGCGAGACCGTCCAGGAAATCACGGCTTGGATCGGACGGGAATAATGCACCTTCAGAAAGAGCTGCGGTAAGTTACCAGCAAGTGAGCATCACCAACGAAAACAGGCCGTTGCCTTCGCATCGTGCGGGGCAGCGGCCTGTTGTGCAAGTTGATTCGAGATGTATAGCACCCCATAAAGGCTTGCAATACTCCTCATTCTGGAGTATTTTTGAAAAAAATTTTCATTTATTTTTTTGAGGTCACTATGGTTTCTTCCCATTCTGTTCCTGCCAATCCGACTATTCTCCGCTGGGCTCGGGAAGATGCGGGACTTTCTCTTGAAGAAGCCGCCGACCGGGCTAAAATCCATCCCCTTAAGCCACGAGGACAAAAACCTGGGGCGACGCCTGCAGAGCGCCTTCAGTCTATCGAGTCTGGAGAGCATCCCCTTTCCAGCACTTTGTTAAAAGCTCTGGCCAAAGCTTACCGGCGCCCGGAAATCACTTTTTTCCTCCCGATTCCTCCGCATAAGGAAGAATTCTTAGCGGATTTTCGCACAGTAGATTCTAGGCCGAACACTGCAGATTCTCCAGAATTTTCAGCACTTAAGCGTCGTATTATCTCTTTACACAAGGCGCTGAAAGATATTGCAGAAGCTGAAGAGGAAGCTCCTCTTGCCTTCGTTAATTCCGAGACAAGCAACTCTTCTGTGTCTAGCGTAGCTGCCGCCATACGGTCTGTACTTGGGCCAGATCCTCGCAAAGTCTCTAGAATCCGTGATGAAGCTGAATTTTTCAAAGCCCTTCGAGAGCAGGCTCAGCATGCTGGAATATACGTTATTCTTCTTGGAGATTTAGGAAGCCATCATTCTGCAATTCCACTAGAAGAATTTCGTGGAATGTGTATTTCTGACTCTTTGGTTCCTATGATTGTTATTAATCCAAATGATACTCTCAAGGCGAGAGTTTTTTCTCTTTTGCATGAGATATGTCATATTTTTATTGGAGCCACAGGCTATTGCAATGGTGATGGGGTCATTAAATCTCATTATGATAGAGCTCAAGAAACTTTTTGTAATGCAGTTGCGGCGGAGTATCTTGTTCCTGAAAGTGAACTAATTAAAGAAAACTTTCAAGAGCCGCTAATGCAATCCATTGATAAAATTGCAAAAAAATTTAAAGTAAGTTCTATAGTTATTGCGAGGCGTGCAAAAGATATCCATAAGATAACACATTCTGATTATAATTATATAGTACAAACTTGCATTGAACGTGCTCGATCTTTTAGAAACGATGTACGTGGTGGACCAGATGCAAATGCTGTTATGGCCTTTCATCTTGGTAAAAAGCTGGTTTCGACATTGATAAACGCTGCAAGTAATGGGTATATAGGATTTAACGATGCATCTTCTTTATTAGGTATATCTGTTGCAAGACTAGAGAAGGTGGCACGATGATGTACATTTTTGATACATGCATTCTTGTTAATGCAAATCGTGTCCAATTTCCAATATCTACAAATAATTTATTTTGGGATTGGCTAGTTGACTGTGGTAAGCAGGGGAAAATAAAAATTCCAGAATCTGTCTTCGATGAAATTGGCGAAGGCAATGATGGACTTGCGCAGTGGATAAAACAAAACAAAGAGCATTTTTTCATTCCTAAAGACGATGCGTATACCCATATGCCAGCAGTGATGGATGCTTATGTTAAGGCTTATGGGCAAGATAGCTCATTTCCTGAGGGAACTCTTGAAACACTAAAAGCAGATCCATATGTTGTTGCACATGCAAAAGGACTTTCAGCGTCAGTTGCAACAGGTGAACTGGCTAAAAATGGGAAATTAGCTAATTATAAAGAGGTAAAAATTCCCCATGTTTGCCAGTTACTAAATATTCCATGCTTCACATTTATCCAATTTCTTTGGGCTATACGGGCTGATCTTCCTGAATAAAATTAGTCAAATTCTAAAAGTAAAACTCAGCTATTTCTAAGTATTAAATTACCGTTGCCATATATACATGGCCACCCTAAAGGTGGCCTTTTTTGTTGACAAGGGCGGCATTCTATGGCCTTCTGAGCTTCCCAACCGTAAGAGGCGATAGTCTGCCGCCTGCCGTTGCCCCCAAGGCGCGGCTTTGCAGATGGAGAAACAACAAAGCCACTTTGCCTGTTGGCAAATTTTGGCGGCATGACGTCCGGTATCCGCGAGGACCCGGCAGCTCTTACGGCTGGGGAGCGTCATGTCGCCTTTTTTTTGTTTCTCCGCAATCCCCAACGTAAGGAGGCCATCATGTGCCAGCTTTCTCCCGTCACCTTCCACGGCGACACCATCTTCTGCATCGACTACCAAAGCCAGCCTTACACACCTATGAAGCCCATCGTGGAGAATATCGGCTTGGCGTGGCAATCTCAATGCCAAAAGCTGAATACCAACAGAGAACGGTGGGGTATAACGAACATCGTTATACCTTCGGAAGGCGGCGAGCAGGAAATGCTCTGCATGCCTGTCCGCAAGCTGCCCTCCTACCTCAACAGCATCAATCCCAGAAAGGTCCGGCCGGAGCTGCGGGCAAAGATAGAGCTCTACCAGGCCGAAAGTGACGACGCCCTGTGGAACTACTGGATGCACGGCCGCGCCGAACGCCCGGTCCCGCAGACGGCGGAAGCCGCCATCACCCCTGACCAGCAATGTACCTTGCAGGCCATCGTCCGGGCAAGGGTGGAAGGCATCCCGGCAGAACGCCGCAGCAAGGGCCTGTATCCGCAGATCTGGTCGCGCTTCAACAACCATTTCCGTCTGGGCAGCTACAAGCAATTGCCCCAATGCCGCATGAGCGAGGCCGTGGCCTACCTCACCCGCATGGAAATAACCCCGGCCCTGCCGCCGCAACCGGAGCGCCTGCCCCTGTACCGCAACGGCTGCTTCTACCCACCGCACCGTAACTGGGATCATGTCCCCGGCCCGCAGGAGGCCGCGCTGCTGGAGCTGTGGCAGGACTGGACACGGCGCGAGGCCGGCCTCCGGCAAGAGTTCATGGCCATGCTGCGGGAACTGGACGCCCGCCGCGGCGACCTGTTCAGCTACGCCGTGTCCGACCTGGGCCGCAACGCCGATACCATGTTCAGCACGCAGTGCCTGCTGGACAGCCTGTTCCAGAGCCGCACGGAAGCCGAGCAACGCTTCCGCCAGGCGCTGGATGACGCTAGCCTGCACTTGCGCCTGAGCCTCAACGTGGCCGTGGCGCTGGGAAGATAAGATCAATCACACACCGAAAACATGAAGAAGGCCGCCCTTTGGGCGGCCTTTTTTATTGCCCGGCGGCAACGAAAACACGAGACAAAAGGAGACCCCTATGCCCTCTGAAAACATCCTGCAGACCCCAAGTCTTCCCCCGGAAATCTGTGCGGACAGCGGCCGGATACTGCGAGCCCAGCAGGCCATGCAGTACCTCAACATCTCCAGGAACACCTTTTACCGTTACATCAAGCGCGGCATCATCCCGGCACCGCGGTATCGGGGCCGCACCCCCTTCTGGAGGCTCGGAGACTTGCGGGGCGTCTATGCCAACCTTTCCGCCACCCCGGAAACAGACTGAGCCCTGGCCCTCAACTCATCCAGATAGTCCGCCCAGGCCTGCATCAGGCGACGGCGCTCCTTCATGTACTCTGCGCGGTTATAGATGGCCCGGATCTTGTCCCCTCCCGTGTGGGCAAGCTGGGCCTCTATAACATCGCCCCGAAAGCCAAGCTCATTTAGCAGCGTGGAGGCCATGGCCCGGAAACCATGGGCCGTCATCTGATCGCCGCTGTACCCCATCCGCCGCAGCGCAGACGTCACCCCATTCTCACTCAGGGGCCTGGAACGGGACACC
>ERZ773145.2455-NODE-2455-length-13122-cov-21.841892_pt1 | contig 13122 bp, 10 predicted proteins | sample MGYA00580848_ERZ773145 | MGnify/ENA primary metagenome ERZ773145 (study PRJEB29015, sample SAMEA2737858) | human gut metagenome | biome: human gut; feature: human-associated habitat; material: faeces | place: China | collected 2012 ... | reverse complement strand
CGCAGATGTCGGTATACCACTGTGCGAAGTTCTCCTCCTGACTGGTGATCGCCTGCACGAGTTTCTTGTTGTCTTTTGCCATTTTATTTTATCCTCCAAAGCCGTGCGCCAAACGTCCGGTCTCTCTTGGCCGTTCCGCACGAACTCATATTAAAAGCCCCGCCGCAGCACCGCCGTGTGCAGCGCCGGGAAACGGGGCCTTTTGCAAAACCAAATCAGCCCTGATGGCTGTCCACAAAGTTCACCACGTCACCCACGGTGCGCAGATTTTCGATGGCGTCGTCGGGCACTTCGATGCCGAACTCGTCCTCCAGCGTCATGACCATATCCACGATGTCAAGGCTGTCGGCCTCAAAATCGCTCATGATGTCACTGTCCATGGTGATCTTGGCGGGGTCAACATCCAGTTGTTCTGCCAGCAGTGCACGGATCTTCTCAAAGGTCTCCATTGTCACGGTCTCCTTTTGTCATCGATTCTTTGTTGTCACCCTACGCGCGGCCCTCGCCGCCGCACAGAGCACTCTCTATTTTTTATATCCCATGGGCCGCATCTTGTCAAGCCCTGTTTTGCGTTCCGGGCCGGGCCGGGCGGAAATTTCCGATAAAAATTGCCGAAAGCGCCTTTTTTCGCTTGACAGAACCCCGTTTGCTTCTTATGATAATAGTTGGTTCGTTATAACTACTGAAAGGATGAACGCGATGAAACTCTCATTCACCAAAATGCAGGGCTGCGCCAACGACTATCTCTATCTGGACTGCCGGGCTTCCGGCGTGCCGGAGAAGATCGTCCCCTTGGCGCAGAAGCTCTCGGCGCGGCACTTTTCGGTGGGCGCGGACGGCATCATCTGCATCTGTGCGCCCCGCACACCGGGGGCGGACGGCACCATGCGCATCTTCAACGCCGACGGCAGCGAAGCGCAGATGTGCGGCAACGGCATCCGCTGCGTGGCCGAGTGGCTGCATGTGCACGACCCGGCCTGTGCGGAAAAGTCCGTGCTGAAGATCGACACCCAGAGCGGGCTCAAAACGCTGACCCGCATGGGCGAAGAGCTCTGGCAGGTGGAGATGGGGGTCTACTCGGCCATGGCCGCAGACCTGCCCGCCGTGAACATGGGCGAAGGGCCGCTGGTGCGCTGCCCTCTGGAGGTGGACGGCAAGCTGTGGAATGTCACCTGCATCAGCGTGGGCAACCCCCACTGCGTGACCCTTGTGGACGATGTGGACAGTCTGAAGCTGGAAGCCATCGGCCCGGCGTTTGAGCGCCACCCGAACTTCCCGGAGCGGATCAACACCGAGTTCGTCAAAGTGGTGGACGCCACCCACCTGAAAATGCGGGTGTGGGAGCGCGGCAGCGGCGAAACGTGGGCCTGCGGCACCGGCACCTGTGCCACCGTGGCGGCGCTGGTGGAGCAGGGCCTCTGCCCCGTCGGCGAGGATGTCCATGTAGCGCTGCGGGGCGGCGAGCTGACCATCCGGGTGCTGCCCGGCAAGCAGCTCCTGATGACCGGCGCAGCAACGACTGTTTACGAAGGCATCGCTGAAGTTTAACGTCCTTGCCCTCTCCGTCATCGCTTACGCGATGCCACCTCTCCCAAAGTGAGAGGTTTTGGCAATCCCGGAAAGCTTCCCTTCTCGAAAAAGCTCCCCCTTTGGGAAAGACTCCCTCCGGCCGGAGGGAGATGTCGCATATGCGACAGAGGGAGGACAGCTGGACGCGAAGCGGACTGAGAGGGCGAGCAATCTAATACTAAGAATTGAGGGAACACATTATGAAAATGAATCATCATTACGGCGAGCTGAAAGCCAGCTACCTGTTCGTGGACATTGCCCACAAGGTCGCGGCCTATCAGGAAGCACACCCCGAAAAGGAGATCATCCGTCTGGGCATCGGCGACGTGACGCAGCCGCTGGCCAAGTGCGTCGTGACGGCCATGCAGGATGCCGCCGCCGAGATGGGCACCAAGGAAGGCTTCCACGGCTACGGCCCGGAGCAGGGCTACCCCTTCCTGAAACAGGCCATTCAGGGTTACTACGCAAGCCGCAATACCAAGCTGGACGAGGACGAGATCTTCATCTCCGACGGTGCCAAGAGCGACTTGGCCAACGTGCTGGGCCTGTTTGACGTGGACAACACCGTTCTGGTTCCGGACCCCGTCTACCCCACCTATGTGGACGACAACGTGACCGACGGCCGCAAGATCGTCTACAGCCGCACCAATCAGGAGAACGGCTTCCTTGGGATGCCTGACGACAGCGTGAAGGCGGACATCATCTACATCTGCAGCCCCAACAACCCCACCGGCGCAGCCTACACCCGCGAGCAGCTCAAGGAGTGGGTGGCTTACGCCAAGAAGAACAACGCCGTCATCCTGTACGACGCCGCCTATGAGTGCTTCATCACCGACGAGCATCTGGCCCGCAGCATCTTCGAGATCGAGGGTGCCCGCGAGTGCGCCATCGAGATCTGCTCCTTCTCCAAGATTGCCGGCTTCACCGGCACCCGCTGCGGCTACACCATCGTGCCCAAGGAGCTGGAGCGCGAGGGCATGAACCTGAACAAGCTCTGGCTGCGCCGCCAGACCACCAAGTTCAACGGTGTGCCCTACATCGTGCAGCGCGCGGCTGCCGCCGTCTTCACCGAGAGCGGCATGGCTGAGATCCAGCAGAACCTTGACTACTACCGCAAGAACGCCAAGGTCATCGCCGACGCGCTGGATGCGTGCGGCGTGTGGTACTGCGGCGGCAAGAACAGCCCCTATATCTGGCTGCGCTGCCCCGGCAACATGAAGAGCTGGGAGTTCTTCGACTGGCTGCTGGAGAACTGCGGCGTCGTCGGCACCCCCGGTGTCGGCTTCGGTGAGTGCGGCGAGGGCTACTTCCGCCTGACCGCTTTCGGTGACGCCGAGAAGACCAAGGCCGCCGCCGAGCGCATCAAGACCGCCATCAAGGCTCTGTAAGAGATTTTTATTGTTTTTCTGAGACAGAAAGAGGACCGGCTCACGCGAGCCGGTCCTCTTTGTTTTTATCGGTCAAACGTCGTGCTCAGAGTAGTCGCCCAGCGTTGGCCGGGGGCAAGGCAGGCGGCAGCGGCCCGCTCGGTCCACTCCTGCGGGTCGGTCTCGGCACCGGGCAGGGACTGCCACGGCTCGATGCAGACGAAGCGGACGGGCTTCGCCGGAGCCGACCAGATGAGGGAGTAGGGGTAGCCCTGCACGTCGCAGACGATGCGGCGGCCGGTGTCTTTTTCGTAGATGCCTACGGTGCTGCTGCGCAGACCCGCCATGCAGAAGCTGTCGTCTGCAAACAGCTCATCGGTGAGCGGGATGGACGAGACGTTCTTCCACTGGTAGTAGCACTTGCCGGAGAGCAGCCCGTTGGGGCGGGCGTCGAGGATCATGGGGCTTTCGGGGCCGTCGAAGCGGAACTCGTAGTCGGTGGTGGTGTGGGCGCTGTCGAAGGGGATGTTGAAGGCCGGGTGGTAGCCGATGCCGAACCGCAGCTCCTCCGCGGCGTCGGCGGGGTTTTCCACGGTCAGGGTGTGGTGGACCGTCCTGCCCTCCAGCCGGAAGGTGCTGGTGAGGACGAAGTCAAAGGGGAAGCGCTGGGCCTTGGTGGCGGCGTCGGATCGCAGCTCCAGCTCGATGGTGTCGCCCTCGGCGCGGAGCAGGGTGTGCTCCACGTCCCGCGCAAAGCCGTGCTGGCCGCCCTGATAGGTCTTGCCGCCATGGGTGAAGGTGCCGCCGGGCAGCTTGCCCGTCCACGGGAAGAGGATGGGCGCATGGCGCTTCCAGACAGCCGGGTCGGCCTGCCAGAGCAGCTCCTCCCCCGCCGCATTTTTCAGGCTGACGGCCTCAGCGCCGTGGGTGTCCACGGTCAGGGTCAGAAATTCATTGTGGATGGTTGCCTGCATTGTTGTTCTCCTTTTCTGTTACCGGTTGACGATGTTCTCGCCGTTTCCGTCGAGGAAGGTGCGCAGGTTCCGGGTGGTGATGTCCATCAGGTTCTGCAGCGCTTCCTTGGTCGTCCATGCAATGTGCGGGGTGAGGATGGCGTGGGGTTCCTTCCGCAGGGGGCTTTCCTGCGGGAGCGGCTCAGTGCCAAAGGCATCGGCCCCATAGAAGCCCAGCAGACCGCTGCGAAGGGCGGCGGCGACGGCCTCTTCGTCCACCAAGGCACCCCGTGCCGTGTTCAGCAGGATGGCCCCCGGCTTCATCCGGGCCAGCGCATCCGCGCTGATGAGCCCCCGCGTCTTTGGCGTCGCCGGGCAGTGAAGGCTGAGGACGTCGCTTTCCCGCAGCAGGGTGTCAAACTCCACGAACTCCACGCCGTCGGCGGAATACTCCGGCCGGACGGTGCGGGTGCAGACGAGGACCCGCATCCCGAAGGCCTTGGCGATGCGGGCGGTCTGGCGGCCGATGCTGCCGTAGCCGTAGACGCCGAAGGTCTTGCCGAACAGCTCCACTTGGGGCAGCAGCCCATAGCTTGCCGGGATATCCAACTGCCAGCAGCCGTCCTTGACGGCGCGATTGTACCGCTCGGCGCACTGGCAGATGGCGAGGAGCAGACTGAAGGTCATCTGGGCGACGCTGTAGGTCGAGTAACCGGGCACGTTGGCGACGGCGACACCGTGGCGGCGGCACGCCTCCAAGTCGAGATTGTCGGTGCCGGTGGCGATGATGCCCACGAACTTCAGGTTCGGACACTGGGTCAGGATCGCTTCGTCCATCCGGCACTTGTTGAGGAAGACCACCTCGGCGCCGCCGATGCGGGGCGCGATCTCCTCATAAGCCGTACGGACATAGCTGGTGGTGTCCGGGATGAGGGCCTTGACGCCCGACCAATCGAGGTCGCCCTCCTCCATGACATAGCTTTCGAGAATGACTGCTTTCATCCCACGTCCTCCAACTTCACATCTTCGCTGAGCACCTGCCCGATGGGCTTTGCGATGCACAGGTCGGCTTCTTCGTCGGCGGGGGTGGGCTGCATATTGATGACCACGAGGTGCCGCCCCCGGAAGTACCGCAGCAGACCCGCCGCCGGGTAGACCACCAAGCTGGTGCCGCCCACAATGAGGGTATCGGCCTTGCGGATGGCCTGTACCGCCCCGGAGACCACCTGCTCATCCAGCCCTTCCTCGTAGAGGACGACGTCGGGCTTGACGATGCCGCCGCAGTCCGGGCAGCGGGGCACGCCGGTGCTGTTCGCAATAAAGTCCGCATCGAAAAACTTTCCGCACTTGGTGCAGTAGTTGCGCAGGGTGCTGCCGTGGAGCTCGTAGACCGTTTTGGAACCGGCGGCCTGATGCAGCCCATCGATGTTCTGAGTGACGACGGCTTTCAGTTTGCCCTCCCGTTCGAGCTTTGCCAGCCGCAGGTGGGCCGCGTTGGGCTTGGCCCCCTTGACGATGAGCTTATCGCGATAAAACCGATAGAATTCCTCCGGGCAGCGCTCCCAGAAGGTATGGCTGAGGATGGTTTCGGGTGGGTAGTCATATTTCTGATGATAGAGCCCGTCCACGCTCCGAAAATCCGGGATGCCGCTCTCGGTCGAAACGCCCGCGCCGCCAAAAAAGACCATGTTCTCGCTTTCGGAAATGATTTTTTCCAGTGCAGGAACCATAAACAAAAACGCCCCTTTCCAAACGAGTTTGTGCCAAGTCCAGTATAGCACAAATCCGGCGGAAAGGAAGCGTTTCAGTAGGAATCGTTTGGGAAAAGGTCAGCGGCCGTTGGCGGCGAAAAGGCCCCCCAGCTCGGCAAAGAGGTCGTGGGGGAGCATCCCGGCCTCGCCGTGCTTCGCGGCGGCGCGGTCCGCGGCGGCCCCGTGGAGATAGACCGCGCAGACGGCGGCCTCAAAGGCGGGCAGCTTACAGGCCAGCAGGGCGCTGGTCATGCCGGCCAGCACGTCCCCGCTGCCCCCGCGGGCTAAGCCGGGGTTGCCGGTGGGGTTCACCGCACACCGGCCATCCGGCGCGGCAATGACGGTGCGGGCCCCTTTCAGCACGACGACGGCATCCCACGCCTTTGCAAAGCGGAGGGCCGTGCCCTCGCGGTCGGCGTTGATGTCCGCTGCCGAACATCCGGTCAGCCGGGCCATTTCGCCGGGGTGGGGCGTCAGGATCAAGTCCCCCTGCGGATGGGGCAGCTTCCCGGCCTGCAGCAGATCGGCGGCGGCGTTCAGGCCGTCGGCGTCCAGCACGGCGCTGCCCGCAAAGCCGGGCAGGAGCGTCCCCGCCAGCATCCGGGTCTCGGCGGCGCGGGCTGCGCTCTGGACCGTGTAACCGAGGCCGGGGCCCAGCAGCAGGACCGTCGCCTTCTGGCGCTGGATGCGGGGGATATTTTCGGGGGCGATGCCGCCCGCCGCGCCCGCTTCGCAGGGGCAGAGGCAGCACTCCGGCAGACGGGCCGACACCGCCGCCAGCACCGGTTCGACGCTGGCCAGCGTGACGATGCCCGCCCCAGTGCGCAGGGCCCCTTCCACGGCCAAGGCCGCAGCGCCCCGGTAGCTTGCGCTGCCCGCCACAGCCAGCACCGAACCGAAGGTGCCCTTGTGGCTGTCGGCAGGGCGCTTGGGGAGCGAATTCCAAACCATATCGGATGTCGTTGTAACCATACGCTTTCGCCTCTTTTCTGCCGGGCTTGCCCTCTCCGTCACTGCTTACGCAATGCCACCTCTCCCAAAGGGCGAGGTTTTAAGCTCCCCCTTTGGGGGAGCTGGCGCGAAGCGCCTGAGAGGACGAGGCCGCTAACCGTTTATACTTCTCCCTGTAAATATTTCCGGATCTCTTTCTCTGCCTCCTGCACTTCCTGATGGAACATGCGGGCGGAGACGCGGAGAGCACCATGGCCGAGGATGATGATCTGTTCCATGCCGTCCGAGGTAGCGACGCGGACCCGGCGGCCCTTGCCGATCTCGTGGGTGACATGCTCGATGAACATATCCGCCGTCTCGGCTTCCTTGGTGTAGACCACATGGATATTGTGGTACTGCTCGATGATACCGGGGCTGCCGGGCACCCGGTAGGCGTCGAACACAAGGATGAGAACGCACTTCTTGAACCCCTGATAGTTGCACAGGATGTCCATCAGCTTTTTGCGGGCGGCTTCGAGGCTCTGTTTGGAAAGCTCGTTCAGCTCGTCCCACGCGAAGATGATGTTGTAGCCGTCCACCAGCAGGTATTCGGGGGCGATCTCCCACTGCTCGGCGTTAAAATCCGGGCGCTCGGTCTTTGGGGTCGGGCGGAACGCCGCCAGCGGGTCCCGCTTGATGGGCCCGTAGGTCTGCTCGAAAATTTTCAGCAGCTCGGCGTCCTCTTCCAGCGTGGCACGGTAAGCGGCCATCCGGCGGGGACGGTTCTGGGCCGCTTCCTCGGCGGGGCGGGCGGTCTTGCCCCAGCCGCTGTCCACGTGCATATGGCTGCGCACCTGCTCCCACGGGACTACGAAGCCCGCACCATGGGCGCAGAAGACCGAATCCGCCGGGTTGTCGAGGTCGTGCTCCGGCTCGTAGCCCACGGCGGCGATGACTTCTTCGGCGTTGTGGCAGGGGCGGTAGCCGTCCAGACTCAGGTTCAGGTGTCCCCTGCCCCGCGTGTAGCCCACCACGTCCATGGGGTAGCTGCGCATGGTGGAGGCCGGGGCCGTTCCGGTCAGGGTGGTGGTCTGGCCGTCCGGGGCGGTCTGGGGCGGGTCGAAGCTGCCGCCCATCTGCTGAATGTCGTTCATGGCCCGGCCCACGTTTTCCGCCGGGAGCTCCAGCCGGAAGGCATACCACGGTTCGAGAAGCTGCGTTTTGTGGATCTGAGCTGCCATCATCAAGCCCTGCCGCACGGCGCGGTAGGTGGCCTGACGGAAATCGCCGCCCTCAGTGTGCTTGAGGTGGGCGCGGCCCGCGATGAGGGTGATCTTCACATCGGTCAGCGGAGCACCGGTCAGCACGCCGAGGTGCTGCTTTTCTTCGAGGTGGGTCAGCACCAGCCGCTGCCAGTTCTTGTCCAGCACCTCTTCCCGGCAGTCGGCGTCGAACTGCATCCCGCTGCCGCGGGGCAGGGGTTCCAGCTTGAGGTGGACTTCCGCATAGTGGCGGAGGGGTTCGTAGTGGCCCACGCCCTCGATGGCCTCGGTGATCGTTTCCTTATATAAAATGCCGCCGGGGCCGAAGCTCACGTCCAGCCCGTAGCGCTGGCCCAGCAGACTTTTGAGCACTTCCAGTTGGATCTCGCCCATGAGCTGCACATGGATCTCGCCCAGCGTCTCGTTCCAGACGACGTGGAGCTGGGGTTCTTCTTCTTCGAGCCGGTGGAGCTTGCCGAGGGCGGCGTGAACGTCTGCCCCTTCCGGCAGCAGCACCTGATAGCTCAGCACCGGTTCGAGGATCGGCAGGTCGCCGTCCCGTTCGGCGCCAAGGCCCTCGCCGGGGCGGGCCTTGGTCAGGCCGGTGACGGCGCAGACCTGCCCCGGCCCGATGCGCTCGGCCAGCGCGTACTTTACCCCCGAATACAGCCGCAGCTGGTTTGCCTTTTCGGCCCACGGCTCACCGTCCGCTTCTCCGGTGAGCTGAGCCTTGACCTTCAGTTCCCCGCCGGTGACCCGGAGCCATGTCAGCCGAGCTCCCTGCTCATCCTGCGAGATCTTGAACACCTTTGCGCCGAAGGCTTCCAGCGCCGGGGCCGGGCGGGTGAAGCGGTCCAGCCCTTCCAGAAATTCGTCCACGCCCTCCAGCCTGAGGGCCGCACCGAACCAGCAGGGAAAGACATGCCGCCGGGCGATGGCGGGGATGATGTCAGCATCGGTCAGGGTGCCCCGGTCAAGGACAGTCTCCATCAGCCGCTCGTCGCAGAGGGCCAGCGCCTCGTCGCGGGCGGCTCCCTCGGCCCCGAAGTCCACAAAGCCGTCGCCAAGGCGGCGGTCGAGCTGTTCCAGCAGGGCTTCCTTTCCGGGGCCGGGCAGGTCCATCTTATTCACGAAAACAAAGGTCGGGATGCGGTAGCGCCGCAGCAGCCGCCAGAGCGTTTCGGTGTGGCTCTGGACGCCGTCGGTGCCGCTGATGACCAGCACCGCGTAGTCGAGCACTTGGAGCGTCCGCTCGGTCTCGGTGGAAAAATCCACATGGCCGGGGGTGTCCAGCAGGGTGAAGTCGGTGTTCCCTGCGCTCAGCAGGGCCTGTTTGGAGAAGATGGTGATGCCGCGGGCCTTTTCCAGCGCGTCGGTGTCCAGAAAGGCGTCCTTGTGGTCCACGCGGCCCAGCTTTCGGATGGCACCGGCGCGGTAGAGCATGGCTTCGGAGAGGGTGGTCTTGCCGGAGTCCACATGGGCGAGGATGCCCACCACCAGTTGTTTCCGATTCGTTTCCATCGCGCGCCCCCTTACAAAAAGCTGACGCAGAGGGCGACGAGGATCAGCGGCAGCCCCAGTACCAGATTGGAGAGCATACTGCAATAGGTGCGCTCTTCCGGCTCCAGCTCCTCGAAGGAAACGATCTTTTCATCGGCGTAGTCGATGATGGAGCGGGTGGAGTGGAACTTTTTCTGTTTGCTCTTTCCCTTGAACTCTTCCAGCAGGTGATGGATGGTCAAGCCATCCAGCCGCATATAGTCGATCCACGCCCAGATCAGCAGCACCACCCCGCACAGAAAGCCCGGCGCTTCCCAGATGGTGAAGGTGCCGTCGCTGATATAGCGCTCCCACAGCAGCATCAGGACGGCTACGATGGACGTGCGGGTGACGGTCTTATATAAAATGGGGTGGAACAGATAGGGTTTGAACTTCGGGATGCGGGGGGTGTCGTTTTTCATGGTGTGCTCCTTATTTACAGACTTATTTTATTGTAACACGCTTTTGTGAAAAAAGATAGCAGAATCGTCCGCCCTGCAAAAACAGCAAACCTTTTTTCTTTTGAAGTCTGCTGTTTCAAGCCAGCCGGGCAATCTTTCGATTCTTTTGCAATTTCGGCGCAGTGCTTTTTTCGCGAAAGTGGTTGTTCCCCTTTTGTTTCCAATTTATTACTTCATCGCATTGACTTCTTTTCAATACAGTGCTAAAATACCCGAAGTGCGGTTTTTGTCCTCTCTGTGCATTTTTTCGGCTGGGGCGGACCACACTGGATTTAGGAATAGGAAAATGTGCACGGCCGTCTGCGCCGTGCAAGATCTGGGAGGATCTATCCAATGAGCATCAATTTTGAGTCTCACAAGCTCGACCGCCGCAGCTTCCTCAAGGGTGCCGGCATGGTCGGCGCAGCCAGTCTGCTGGCTGCATGCGGCGGCAGCTCCGACAAGGGCGGCGGCGCTTCCACCAGCGGTGCCGAGGCACCCAACTCCACCGGCGCTGTCCCGCTGAAGGAGTTCATCTCTTTTGAGAGCGGCAACCGTGAGCTGGAAAGCTGGAACATGCTGTACACCCAGAGGGCTGAGGACGCCAACGTCATCACCAACATCTGGGACGGTCTGCTGAGCTTTGACTGCTACGGCAAGGTCGTGCCCGCCATCGCTTCTTCTTGGGAGCACAACGACGATTCTACCGTCTGGACCTTCCACCTGCGGGACGATGTGGACTGGGTGGATGTCAACGGCGAGGTGAAGGATCACCTGACCAGCAAGGACTTCCTCGTTGGCTTCGAGTGGGTCATGAACGCCTACAAGAACGAGGCCAACAACACCTCCATGCCCAACGATACCGTGGCGGGCGCTGCCGATTACTACGAGCAGACCAAGGCCGCCGGTGACGCTGCTGCCGACATGACCTACGAGGACATGCTGGCTGCCGGTGTGGGCATCGAAGCTCCCGATGACTACACGCTGGTCTTCACCTGCACGGATCCCTGCCCGTACTTCGACACCGTGGCCGCTTACAACAGCTTCTACCCGGTGGCTCCCGCTCTGCTCGACGAGCTGGGCATCGAGGGCTTCCGCGGCTGCGACAGCACGACCATGTGGTACAATGGCCCGTACCTGATCGAGGAGTACATTCAGGGCAACACCAAGAGCTACATTCCCAACCCCAGCTACTACGACGCTGCCAACGTCAGCCGCTTTGAGCGCCTGACCATCACCATGATCTCCGACGGCACCATCAGCCTCCAGCTGTACCAGAACCGTGAGCTGGACGAGGTCGATCTGGGCGAGAGCAGCATCGCCACCATTCAGGCCGATCCCTCCAACGAATACAATCAGCAGCTGTGCGAGAAACGCCCCAAGAAGTTCAGCTACTGCTTCATCTTCAACTACGACAAGCGCAAGACCGACGGCACCGCCGATGAGAACTGGAACAAGGCCATCGCCAACAAGGCATTCCGCCAGTGCTTCTCCAAGGGTCTGGAGCTGACCAAGTTCTTCTCCCGCTACAACCCCATCAACCCGCTGAAGTGCGAGAACGACTTCTTCACCATGAGCGGCCTGTGCTACACCTCTGACGGCACCGACTACACCTCTCTGGTGGCCAAGGAGATCGGCCTCGACGGTGAGAAGTACGACGGCCAGACCATGAAGCGTCTGCGCGCCAACAACGGCGACATCACCGACCTGAAGAAGCAGGCCATGGAGGAGCTCTCCGCCATCGGCGTCACCTTCCCGGTGCACTGCTCCTATTATATCTTGGCCGGTTCCACCACGGCTCTGGACAGCGCGACCATCCTGAAGCAGTGCTTCACCGACAGCTTCGGCGATGACTTCATCGTGCTGGACATCGAGACCTTCGTCTCCTCCACCATGAAGGAGGTGGTGGCACCCAAGCTGCAGAGCTTCGTCCACATGGGCTGGGGCGCGGACTTCGGCGACCCCATCAACTTCCTGACCCAGATCATCGTCCACGACGACAATGCTTACTACAGCTGCAACATGACCAACATCGAGGGCATCGTGGAGAACGGCCCCGCTGATTATCAGCAGGAGCTGGTGGATGCTTACGAGCAGTTCACCGATCTGGTCAACGAGGGCCGCGCCATCGTCAACGACACCGACGCGCGCTACGCCGCCTTCGCAAAGGCTGAGGCCTACTTCCTTGAGGAGAACCTGATCTTCCCCACCGTCTACGATGTGACTTGGTGCCTGACCCACGCCAACGAGTACAGCAAGATCAACGCCATGTACGGCCCCTGCAACTACAAGGCTGTCAACTGGGAGACCAGCGAAGAGGCTTACACCACCGAGCAGTACGAAGAGTTCGCCGCTGCCTTCGATGCTGCCACCAAGGGCTGATCTTTTCCCCGGCTCGTTTTATGAAGTGATCTTCCCCCGGCGGGAGCTGTTCGCAAAGCGGATGGCTTCCGCTCTTTTATTATGTAAAGCATTTCGTATCTGTTCGTTTATGGAGAACAATTTCGGTTGTTTTGTTTTTCAAAAGCAGTGTTAAACTTTCTGCATCCTTCGTTAGACAAAGACAAATATATTTCATCATTTCCCACAGTCTGTCTTTCTTTTTTGAAGAGCTTCCTGTCCACACTCCATTGACAGCTTATTCTTTTAATGGTATAATCACCAGTGTGTTAAGGTTTTGCGGGGGGAGCACAGGCACAGACAGAGGGGTCTGTATCTGCGCTCCTTTGTATTCCCCAGCAGTACAGAGAATGCAGAACCCCCCGTGAAGGAGTGGGAAATAAGCAGGACAACCTGTCCTGCACCATGCACCGAAGCACGGAAATTATTTAGGGAGGATAACACAATGAACATCAATCACGAGTCTCATGCAATCAGCCGCCGCAGCTTTCTGAAGGCTTCCGGCGTCGTTGGTGCCGCCGGCATTCTGGCAGCCTGTGGCGGCAGCTCCAGCAGCTCCACCGCTGCTTCCTCTGGCGCAACCAGCGCCCCCAACACCACTGGCGCTACCCCGCTGAAGGAGTTCATCTCTTGGGAGACCACCAACCGTGAGCTGGAGAGCTGGAACATGCTGTACACCCAGATGGCTTCCGATATGAATGTCGCCACGAACCTGTGGGAGGGTCTGCTGAGCTTTGACTGCTACGGCAAGGCTGTGCCCTCCGTGGCAAAGGAGTGGAGCCACAACGACGACTCCTCCGTCTGGACCTTCAACCTGCGCGACGATGTGGATTGGGTGGATGTCAACGGCGAGGTTAAGGCTCACCTGACCAGCAAGGACTTCCTCGTGGGTCTGGAGTGGGTGCTGAACG
>ERZ773145.2454-NODE-2454-length-13126-cov-9.933211_pt1 | contig 13126 bp, 9 predicted proteins | sample MGYA00580848_ERZ773145 | MGnify/ENA primary metagenome ERZ773145 (study PRJEB29015, sample SAMEA2737858) | human gut metagenome | biome: human gut; feature: human-associated habitat; material: faeces | place: China | collected 2012 ... | reverse complement strand
TCCATATTAGGCTTATGTCTTGAACCTATCATTCCATCTGATACTACACACGAAAGCAGACTCTCTATTCCTGCAAGAACCGCTATTGTGAGCGCATCTGGAAGAAGTGTTATTATCATATCCATATTAACTGATGGTACTGACACTCCAGGAAGCCCCTTCTTTATTGTATACAGGCTTCCGATTGTATTGACATCTTTTAATGGTCCGATGAATTTAACCATGAGAACTGATACTATAACTGCAATAAGTGATGGTGGTATTTTATCAAGTGCCTTAAACCTTGGCCATATGATAAGAATTGCAAGTGCAACAACACCAACTACAAATGCCTTAATATTAAATGTTCCTATATTCGCTATAACCGCTTTCAGCTTATCCATAGTCTCAACTGCCGCAGTTCCTGCTGGATAAGTAAGCCCAAGGAAATCCTTAATCTGTCCTATAACTATCGTCACAGCAATACCAAAAGTAAATCCTGTTGTTATCGTATATGGAATAAATCTGATAAGATTACCAAACTTTAAAAATCCCATAACTACAAGTATAATACCAGCCATAATTGTGGCTGTTATTAATCCGTCCATACCATTTCTGGCTACTATACCTGCCACTATTGTTGCAAATGCAGCTGTGGGACCTGCTATCTGCACCCTGCTTCCGCCAAGAAATGATATTACAAAACCTGCAAATATCGCAGTATATATGCCCTGCTCCGGGCTTACTCCTGATGCAAGGGCAAGCGCTATTGATAAAGGAAGAGCTATTATAGCAACGATAATACCAGCCACAACATCCTTTACAAGCTGACCCTTTGAATATGTTTTCATCACGTCAAATATCTTTGGTACGAATTCTTTCATTATAATCTCCCATTCTCCCATTCATATAAACCATATAAATTTTTCTTTATCTAAAAAAATAATATTGGGACAATGTATTATACACCGTCCCAATATATTTATGCAGAATAATATATGCTGTATTCTACTTCTCAACTTCTGATATCTGACTGCATACAAACTCTATAACCTTCTGTGAAAGAATCTGGTATCCAATCTCAGATACAACCTCGTTACCAACTGCATCTGTAATAGCAGCAAAATCATCATATCCATAATATGTTGCAAGATCGTTACCATATGATACGATTTCATCTTCATTTACGTGGATATCGTTATCTGCAGCAATTACTGTGATCACCATCTTCTCTAAAAGGTATGACTTTGCCTGGTTATCAACATATTCGTTGTATGCATCTATTGAATCAAAACCATACACCTTTGTTTTATATGAATCAAGATCTGACGCACCATAGTATGAACCATAATTGTTAAATTCGTTTTCAATGTTAGTATTAAACACTTCAACAAGTGACTGTACTTCATCATCTGGATATGTCACGCTATCACCAATCTGTTCTTTAATCTTTTCATATGCAGTATTGAATGTTGCCTGCATATATTTGTCATTGGCATTAGCCTCTACTATCTTTCTTACTTCCTGCCTGAACTCTGGAACTGTTGTTCCTGAAAGATTAAGAGTATCCTTGTTTTCCATTACCCATTCATCTGTTATCTCTGGATATGTAGTCTTAACTATAGCTGTTACTTTAACAGTGAATATTACACTCTTTCCAGCAAGCTCAGATGTATAGTTATCTGGGAATGTGCATGGAATATCATACTCCTGTCCAACTGTAAGTCCAACAAGACCCTTATCAAGATCACTGATGAAATTTCCTGAACCTATAGTATATGAGGCATCTGTTGCTGTTCCACCTGAGAATGCTTCACCATCAAGCTTACCTGAGTAATCAAGTATGATACTATCACCGTTAGCTGTAACGCCACTTGTAACATTTTCTGTTTTTGCCTGTGAAGCGATGATATTCTGGTTAATATAATCATCAACATCCGAATCTGATACATTAAGCACTGACTTATCTACTGTCACTTCCATTCCCTTAAACTCTGGCATTGTAAAGTTCTTTTTATATATTGCTGCATCGGCAGATATTATTGAATCATACTGTGCAGCAGTTATATCCTTATGTACTGTAGAAGTTGGAGCTTCTGTCTTTTTAGAGCCACATGCTGCAAGCGATACTACCATTGTAGCAGCAAGCATAAGGCTAACTAATTTCTTTTTCATAAATAATCCTCATTTCATTATTCTTGGCATGTTATTCAAGCCAGCTTGTTTCACAACATTATCTGTTATAACATAATCCAGTACAAATTAAAAGTGAATTCACATTTTTTTCAATATTTGGTATACTCTTTTAGGTAAATATAATAATATAGGAATTGGAATAAAAGAAAACATGAAGAATATTTTGTATAAACAAAAAAAGAAGTTATCCTGCCTGATTCTGTCTACTGTGCTTATAACAGCCTGTATACTTCCTCTTACAGGATGCGGGACTGAATTAACCCTGACAACTCCAATAAGCATAACTGATTATAAGCTAAACACTTATGTGCAGATATCTTCTTATACCAATGTCAATAAAAGCATTATCTTGGAAGCTATATCGTTATGTGATCATTATGAACATATTTTTTCACGGACTCTTGCAGCGAGCGAACTGTATAAAGTCAACAATAAAGAAACATCAATAATAAGCGATGAACTATATGAACTTATTGAAACAGGTCTTGAATACAGCCAGCTGTCAGATGGTGCATTTGATATAACCATAGGAAGTGTATCCCATCTATGGGATTTCACCTCCGACTCACCTTCTGTTCCTGATGCTTCACTTATAAGCAATGCACTGGAATATGTAGATTATACGAAGGTCACTCTTAACACTGACACAGCAGGAACACACTATATAGATATGCCCGATGGCTTCTGTATAGACCTTGGTGCCCTAGCAAAGGGATATATAGCCGACAAAATCAAGACTTTTTTAGTTGATAATGGTGTAAAAAGCGCTATAATTAATCTTGGCGGCAATGTTTTATGCATTGGAGAAAAAAAGAAAAATACCGATTTTACAATCGCTGTTAAAAAGCCTTTCTCTGATACAGGTGAATATATGGAACTGTTAAACATCAACGATTCATCTGTTGTATCATCCGGAACATATGAAAGGTATTTTTACTCTGGTGACGGAACTTTTTACCACCATATTTTAAACCCAAAAACCGGATACCCATATGAATCAGAGCTTTGTGATGTTACCATCATATCACATGAATCAACAATCGGTGACTGCCTTAGTACAACCTGTTTTGTTCTCGGTGCTGATAAAGGAATGGAGCTGATTGAAAGCCTTGATGGCATAGAAGCTATATTTATGAAAAATGATGGTACAAAGCTTTACTCTTCTTACGCATCCTCGTATGTGCAGAAGTAGAACAGCTAAGTATTGGTATTATACTTGTTATGGATATTTTATCATAACATCAAAAGATAATTTTATTAAAAGGAGTTATATATGATCAGACTAATCATACTGATAATTGTTTTGTTAATATTTGCTTTATTCAGCCTGCTTGCACTTCCTATACTGTGGCTTGCCGGCAAAAAGAATCCACTTGCTAAAGAAAAAGCCTCAGATGCAATAGCAAGATTTATGTTCAGACTTATTCTTCTTATATGCGGAACAAACATCACCGCTATCGGACTTGAAAATATACCAGCTGATAAGCCTGTTTTGTTTGTAGGAAACCATCGTGGATTTTTTGATGTAATCATATCTTATACATTTATTAAAGGCAGGGCTGCCTACGTTGCAAAAAAGGAAATGTCAAAGGTACCTATACTACGCAGATGGATGGCTAATATAAAATGTATTATGCTTGACAGAAACAATACAAGAGCTGCACTTAAGTCAATCCTTACTGGTATTGAATATATTAAAAATGGTACCTCTCTTGTAATATTCCCTGAGGGGACACGTAACAAAGGTGAAGGCGTAATGGAATTTCATGCTGGAAGCTTTAAGCTTGCTGAAAAATCCGGCTGTCTTATAGTACCTGTTGTGCAGAACAACACTTCTGCTATATTTGAAGATCATGCACCATTTCTTAAAAAAGCTCACACTATTATAGAATTCTGCGAACCTCTTGATATGTCTCTGATGTCCGCTGAAGATAAGAAGAATGTGCCAGAATATGTACACGGACTTATACTTACCAAGTATAACAATAATCAGAAACTTGTATAAAATATTAATATTTAATATCTTTTCATCACTCTTTTTACGTGATATAATACTAAAGTTATTAATGAATTACTGAAATATATATGCAGGAGGAAATAATTATGCCAGTATGGGCGATAGTTTTATTGGTTATTATTGCAATACTTGTTGTTGCTTTAGTAGCTCTTATTATTGTAGGTAACAAGCTTCGTAAGAAGCAGGATGCTAATCAGGCACAGATTGATGCTGCCAAGCAGGTTATGTCGATGCTGATCATCGATAAGAAAAAAATGAAATTAAAAGAAGCTGGTCTTCCTAAGATTGTACTTGACCAGACACCTAAGTACCTTCAAAGAAGCAAGGTACCTGTTGTAAAGGCAAAGATTGGTCCTAAGGTTATGACTCTTATGGCTGATCCTAAGGTATATGACCAAATTCCTATTAAGGCTGAAGTTAAAGCAGAGGTCAGCGGTATATACATCACTGGTATCAAGTCAGTACGTGGTGGAAAAATAGTTGTTGAAGAAAAGAAGAAAAAAGGATTTTTCAAGAATTTCGGTAAAAAGAATAAGTAATTTCACGTTATATTATTTATCATAAGATGATGTGAGTGTCAAAAGTAAATTTTGCCGCTCACTGATATATATAAAAAAGCTGCTGTGGCATTAACTATATCAATGTCACAGCAGCTTTTTTACATATTACTTTTTTACATATTACTTTTTAGCATATTACATTTTAATATCTTACATAAGTAACTTAATATAAAAATCTTCAATACAGCATGCAGCTTTACTCTATAACTTTATCCGTCTGCGTCGGTGCATCCCACTCTCCTGTATGCTTTGTCTTATTTTCCGTTGTTTTTTCTGTTGCCTTTGTAGAGGTGGATGTATTATCTGCTGTTGTCTTTTGTATCTGTTCTTTCGTTGTTGCCTGAACCCTGCTTGTTGTTTCCTGCTTGGTAGATGTTTCCTGCTCTTCTGACGTTGTTGTTTCCGGTTGTGTTTCTGTCTGCTTTGTTATCACGTTAGAGGCAGTCTTAAACTCAACCTTCTCCTTTCCTTTATGGATCACTTCCATAAAATCCCTGAATATGCTAAGTGTCTTTACAGAACTCTGTGTCTTAGGATAATCGTAACCTGTCCATACAGCCATAGTATAATACTGGCTATATCCACAGAAGTATGCATCCTTGTTACTATTAGTCGTACCTGTTTTACCAGCTACAATAGCATCTGATGGTTCTGCACCAACACCTGTACCTCCAGTAACTACGGATCTTAACATATCTGTCATAAGGCGGCATGAATTAGTATCATATACCCTCACTTCTCTTCCGGATGTATCTACTATCGTCCTTCCAGATGTGTTAGTTATCTTTGTAACACACGTAGGCTGCCGGAACATTCCATCATTTGCTATAGTGGCATATGCACCTGCCATTTCTTCTGTCGAAACACCATATGTGAAGCCTCCAAGTGCAACTGCGTTGGTGTTCTTATCCATCCATACCTTATGGAATCCCATATTAAGCAGGAAACCTATACCCATCTTAGGCGTAATGTCGTCTCTGTATATTTTCCATGCTACTGTGTTCTTCGACTTCATGACAGCAGTTCTTAGTGTCATCTGCCCTGCATATGAGCCGTCAGCATTATTAGGTCCACCATCTATCCTTTCATCAGTAACTATAGTATCCGGTGTATTTCCCTGCTGTAAATATGGTGTATAAACAACTATTGGTTTTATTGAGCTTCCTGGCTGTCTGTAGCTCTGATATGCCCTGTTAAGTGTATATCCATCAAGCTCCTGGCTTCGTGAACCAACTATTGCAACAACATTACCAGTACTGTTATCTATACATGTTGCGGCTCCCTGAAATTCATATACACCATCATCCGATAATGTTTTATATGAAGCAAGGTTTTTATCTATCGAATCCTGAAGTGCCTCCTGTGCATCTGGATCTATACTTGTATACACAGTATATCCACCTCCAAGAAGCATCTGCTGGCATGTTGAATAATATTTCTGGTAAAGTTCTTCATATTCATTATATTCATCTTCGGAATTAAAGTTGTTTCTCATAACGAATCCACAGTACTTCATCATTTCTTCTGTAGCACAATGTCTTGCATATGTTTCTACAGAATTGTTCTTCGTTGATACCTTTTCTCCTGAGCCAGATACAGTTATCTCTTCATCAAGCGCTGTGTTATATGTCATCGAATCTATATAATCTGCATTATATAACTCTTTAAGTATAAGATTCCTTCTTGTAAGCGTAGCATCATAGTTTGTCAGCGGATTGTACTTAGTCGGATTGTTTGGTATTGCTGCTATAAATGCCTGTTCCGATACCGAAAGTTCCGCAGCTGATTTTCCAAAATATCCTTTAGCTGCTGCTTCTACACCATAATATCCGTTACTGAAATATATGTTGTTAAGATAGAACTCAAGTATCTGCTCCTTTGAGTATTTCTTTTCAAGCCCCCATGCAAGGAATATCTCCTTAATCTTTCTATCCCACGTTACTTCCTGTGTCAGAAAAACATTCTTGGCAACCTGCTGTGTTATTGTGCTGGCTCCCTGGACTATAGTATCACTTTTACGGTTTGCTATCAGCGCTCGTATAATCGCTTTAATATCAATACCTGAATGATTATAAAAATCCCTGTCCTCCATAACAACAAACGAATCTGCAAGCGTAGCTGGTATGTTATCATAATCTATATAATACATATCCTTTGATGCTTTCATGGTACAAAGCTGGTCACCATTCTTATCATATATAACTGTTGTCTTTCCATTCTTAAAAGTATCAACACTACTCTCATCTGCCATCTGCTTTGCATCTGCTGCAAGCTTAGCTATCTTTACAAGCTTTGGTCCTGCATATATACCTGCACCAGCCAGTAACACAACTATAATTGCTATTACTATTCTTTTTATTATTCTGCGTCTCCTGCGTTTTTTTGAATTAATTCGTACAGGTTTTTTAACTTGTGCGTTTCTTTTCTGTGAAGTTCTGCTTTCTGATGAATTCGCCATATACATATCCTCTTTAATTCTTGTAATATGTTACAAATACATTTTCCCATTGTGTAAATAACTTATTTGCATCTGTTAAGGAAACTGTCTGACTCATACCTGATGCTGCATCCGTATAAGTCACATTCTTAGAATCATATGCCGTTATTATAACATATGAATCATTCCCACTTTTTCCTATAACCGGGCAGCCATTATCAATGAAATTAAGCATTTTGTCTATAGATACTCCCTTAATACTTATTCCACTTACTCCTGGTATACTGCTAAGCACTTCATCTGCTGTCTTTGTCTTAAGGGCTTCCGATATATCTGACTGTCCTCCGGCATATGCAGCAACTGCCTGCAATGCGCTGGCCAGTGCGCCAGATGACTGTCCTGATAATGATAATCCCTTAAGTTCTCCTGTAGTATTTTTATATCTTTTCCATATTGTATTAGCGTTATAATCCGCTACTGAGCCATAGGTATCATACGCAAGGGCTATAGCTTTGGATATATCCGTCGTACTGTTCTGGAACTTACCATATCCATATACATAATACCTTCCATCACCCTTGAATTCTTTTGCCAGTTCAAGAACTGCATCCTCTCTGTATACAACATCAGAAGAAGTCCTGAACTGTACAGTTGTTGATGACAAAGCTTTTGTAAGCTTTATTGCCAGCTCCTGCTTTCTGTTATCACTCACTACAGAATCTAACGCCAGTCCGTCTGTTTTTACATTCTCATCTTTATTGATAAGCTGGTCTATGCTTGTTCCTTCATAACCTGAACCAGACTTCACTATTCTTGTAAGATTAATACGCATATCTGAAACACTTGCATCACTTACGTATATACCGTTTTCCTCATACTCTTTTATAATCTCATATGAAGAATTCATGATACATACTTTATACATTGCAAATGTTCTGTTTCCGTCATCTTTTATTATAATGTCATCCTTATGTGCCACACCATATATAAAATCATTATTGATATATCCCAGACATTTTATATAGTCGCCATCCGCTGCCTGTATTATGTGTTCACTGTCATCTGACATGTTGAATACTCTTATGCTTTCAGTTCCATATAGCTTACCGTTAATGCTGTATGCTATAGAGCTTCCATCCTCAGATACCGCATATGTTCCATCTACAAGATCTGATACAACTGTCATAACCTCTTTGCTTATAAGATCAATACAATACAGTGAGTCATCCATAAGTATATAAAATGTATTCTCGTCTGCTAGATAAGCTATGTTTCCTATATTCTGCGATAATATATCATATGGTATATCAACTGGAATATATAATCTTTCTTCAACCTTATTATCTATATATGAATATCTGCAGAGCGAAACACCTGATTCACCTTCATGTTCACCTCTGTTCATATATCCATATACCAAAAAGCTGCAGTCACCACTATCCTGTACATTTAGTATTTTTATGCCATGTTCATTATAATTCTCACGTATACCATCTGTTTCGTCTGTATTAAAAGAGAAAACTCTCGTATATATATTATCATCTGTATTGAAGCACCATAATGAACCCTCATTTACATAATATGCATATCTTGCCTTTTCATCTGAAGCATACTCTGCTGTTGATGATGATTGTATTCCAAGATTAATCTTTCCAGCCGATGTAAGATCGTTCTTTCCATCAAATATCTGGTTTGCTTCCCTTTCATAGTTAAGCAGATAAAATCCTGAATTAGTCTGCCTTATTCTATAGTACTCATAAACATTATATGAATCATAAGAATCATATTCGTTAACCGCACCTGCCCTATAGTTTAAAGTTATAATAGCAACATCCTTGCTTATTTCCTTAACTTTAGGTACAAGCTGGCTTTCTATATATGGTGTTATTTCTCCCCAGCCAACCTGTGATAACGAACTGTTAATATTTACCTTACCATAGTTACTGTTGTTGCCACTTGATAATGTTTCAAGATACTTCTGGATTTCATTCAGTCTGCCTGGATTTAATGTGCATGCATTAAAATATTTTACAAACTCAAACTTCTTATCCAGCTCATAATTCTCTCCTGTAACTATTCTTGTATAATAATATATTTCATCATGTGCTGATGTTTTTATCATTATCTCAAGTGCATACTGTACATTATCATCTATAAGATTCTTTATTCCAAGAGTTGCTGTTATTTTATTGTCATCTCTGTTAAGTGTATTTACCTTAGTATTCTCAATAAGCGAATTATCCGACAGGCTTCTTACTTTGTATGAAACCTCCTGCACATCTGCCCCATAGCTATATATTACTATATCAAGCTTTCTGTTCTGTGCTATCGGTGTAAGGCTGTCATTAGTAAGTGCCTGGTTAATAACTGCTGTATATCCATGAAGTGGATTAAATTCCGTTCCTTCATCTGTCAGCATTGATATGACTGGTAATGTAGCCTCCGTCATAGTCGTTGCCGATGGTGTAACCGTCTCAAGTCCCATAGATAAAAATGTAACAACCATAGTCGCAATAAACAATACGCCTAAAAAAATATATTTGGAGCTGGACCTTTTATCAGTTCTTCTCATTATTCTCTCCATTCCTGTTATTTTACAGATTTAACATTTCACTCATAACTCTTTATAACAGCTTTGAAATAGTCAGCTCTATACCTAGCGCCTTCTGCATATCCTCTGCCTGTTTTTCTGCTTTTTCATCTGTTTTCCCTGTTTTTACAGCTCTTATAAGCAGATTCTTAGGAGTGTGTTCCATATCCATAAATTCCAAAATCTGAGTATCATAACCTCTCGCCTTTAACATATTGGCACGTGCTGCATCGGTTATTATTGCAGACATTCTTTCTTTAAGTATACCATAATCCATAACTGGCGACAGAAGCGTACTGCTTATAGTCCTGTTAGCCTCATGCTGACAGCATGGTACAGACAGTATAACCTTCGCTCCCCATGCTACAGCCTTTGCAAGCGCATAATCTGTTGCTGTATCACATGCATGAAGTGTCACTACCATATCTACACTGTCAACATCCTTATATGTTGCTATGTCACCAACATAAAAATCCAGTCTATCATATCCATATTTTGTTCTTAACTCATTACAATGTTCTATGACATCTTCTTTAAGATCAAGACCTATTACCCTTATATTATAACCCTTGAGCTCCTTCAGATAATAATACATTGCAAATGTAAGATAAGACTTACCACATCCGAAATCTATTATAGTCTGTTCTTTATCCTTATCCAGTCTTGGAAGTATGTCTTCTATAAACTCAAGAAACCGGTTAATCTGCCTGAACTTATCATAGCGTGTTCTTACTATCCTGCCATCAGGTGTCATAACCCCAAGGTCTATCATAAAGCCTACAGGTGTGCCTTCCTGAATTATATATTTTTTGGTTCTGTTATGGCTTAACTCCTTCTGTGCCTTTATTTCCTTTGCTTTCTTATACTTACATGTACATGTTCCACTTTTGCTTGAAAGAATAGTTGCCAATGAATCTGTTCTAGTTATCTGCGCCTGCTTAAACTCTTCTTCCATATACTTTTCTATACGCTTCTTAACATCTTTCTGTGTATAATTAGTATGCAGCACCTTTCTTCCAACAAACTCAGATACCTGATACTCCAATGTATCTTTAATAATAACCGGCCTTATCTTTACCTTCTGTGCTTTTGTTTCATCTTTTAGTTTTCTGCTGCTTATAGTCATATCTATAAGGTTTTTATCTATACATATATCAAGTAATTCTTTTATATTCACAAGCTTTCTTCCTTTTCTTATATGGCATAACTGCCAGAACTTATTTATCCCCTCCATTATACAATGAAGAGTAAGCTATAGCTCCTGGCAATCCTTACATCATTTTAATCTCTTTATGTTATTTACACAAGTAATAATATCCGTTTTAATAATCTTTTAAAATCTATTTTCCAATATATACCGGGGAAGCCATGTACACCAACGTTTTATCCTCTGTCTCATCATATTCCATTGAAATATTTACATTTATTTTTTTCTTACCAAGCATGACATAGTCTTTTTCACTTCTGTCATATGCATATACCACAAACATATCCATGGTCTTTCTTGACTGTATTTCCTTTGCTTTAAGCTGTTTTAACAACTCATTACACAGATTTTTCCTATCAGTTATATCTATTCTGCCATCTACTGCTCCCTTAAGGCATACATTAACAACACAATCTATGCCATATTCCTCACATACTGTTTCCACTATTTTTTTATACTGCTCTGTACCTTCTATTCCCTTATCAAGCTTTATATCTATGGCAAGATAATACTTATTCTGGCTTGATAATATCCTTATATCCACATCCCCATAAACTGAGTCCTGTATCAATGCATATGAATCATCTTCTTCATTTGCATGCTTCACTATTTTATATGCATTAAGCCCTATATCTTCTGCTATATCCGTAAGAAGCATTGTTTTAGCATCATCTGACAGATAGCTTTCAGTTATCACTCCATAAGCAGTAAGCTCTGATGAAACATCCCTGTACACATTGTTGCAGAATATGCTCACCATATCCTTTCTGCTGTTAACTGATACCGCCCTTACTATTCCAGGTGAAAACACACGCACAGCTGTAAATATCCATAAAACTATTGCCAGTATAATACTAAGCCTCTGAAAACTATATCTTTTCACATATTTGTCTTTAAGCAATATACTCTTATACATATAAAAACCTCCCATCAACCAATAATAATATTCTCTGATATTATTACCAGTTAATGGAAGGTATATACTCATGAAGTATTTTAGTCTTTAGCATAACAACTGACTATAACACTTCATTATTAATCAACTGCTCCAAGTCTTGCAAGGGATCTTCTAAGAGCAAGCTCTGCCCTGTGGACATCAAGATTACTTTCCTTTGCAGCAAGTCTTCTTTCCGCTCTTACCTTTGCTTCATTGGCACGATTAACATCGATTTCATCCGGCCACTCTGCTATTTCTGCAAGTACTGTAACACGGTCTTTTAGTATCTCTACTATTCCACCATGAACAGCAGCCTTCTTTACTTCGCCATCCTGATGAATCTTTAACACACATGGAACAAGCACAGCTGTAAGTGGTACATGGTTAGGATATACACCTATTTCACCCTCACTTGTGCACAGCTCAACAAATGTGACGTCATCATTGTAAAACACTCTTTCGGGTGTATTTACTAAAAGCTTCATTGTATCTGCCATATCAATTCTCCTTATCAAGATATCTGAGTTTACAATCTTTATTGCTTATCTTCTACTTTGATACCTTTGCAAGTACATCGTCGATACTGCCGCAGTTAAGGAAATAACTTTCTGGGATATCATCATACTTACCTTCAATGATTTCCTTGAAGCCCTGAATTGTCTCACTTATAGGTACATAACGTCCTTCAAGTCCTGTAAACTGTCCAGCTACGAAGAATGGCTGTGAAAGGAATCTCTGTACCTTTCTTGCTCTTGATACAACCATCTTATCTTCCTCTGAAAGTTCATCCATACCAAGAATAGCAATGATATCCTGGAGTTCCTTATACTTCTGTAGAATCTCCTGAACTGATCTTGCTACCTTATAATGTTCTTCACCAACGATTCTTGGATCAAGAATTCTTGATGTAGATTCAAGTGGATCTACAGCTGGATATATACCAAGCTCAACTATAGAACGTGAAAGAACTGTAGTTGCATCAAGATGTGCGAATGTTGTTGCTGGCGCTGGGTCAGTAAGGTCATCCGCAGGTACATATACAGCCTGGACTGATGTGATAGAACCATTCTTTGTTGATGTGATACGCTCCTGAAGAGCACCCATCTCTGTCTGAAGAGTTGGCTGATAACCTACGGCTGAAGGCATACGTCCAAGAAGCGCTGAAACCTCTGAACCAGCCTGGGTAAATCTGTAGATATTATC
>ERZ773145.2449-NODE-2449-length-13144-cov-4.922378_pt1 | contig 13144 bp, 13 predicted proteins | sample MGYA00580848_ERZ773145 | MGnify/ENA primary metagenome ERZ773145 (study PRJEB29015, sample SAMEA2737858) | human gut metagenome | biome: human gut; feature: human-associated habitat; material: faeces | place: China | collected 2012 ... | reverse complement strand
CACAGACACAGGACCCCCTCCTTGCCCAGCTCACCCAGGCGGGCCAGGTCGATGACCTCCCCGTCAATGGGGGTGGAGTCGATCTTGAAGTCGCCGGTGTGGACGATGGTGCCCATCTTAGTGTGGATGGCGAAAGCCACGGAGTCGGCGATGGAATGGTTCACATGGATGAACTCCACGGTGAACTTGCCTGCCCGGACGCTCTTGCCCGCCTCTACGGTGATGAGCTTGGTGGATTTCACCAGCTGGTGCTCCTCCAGCTTCAGCTTGATGAGACCGGCGGTGAAGCGGGTGCAGTAGATGGGCATGTTGATCTGTTTGAGCACATAGGGGATGGCGCCGATGTGGTCCTCGTGGCCGTGGGTGATGAACAGGCCCCGGATCCGGGATTTGTTCTTGATGAGATAAGACACATCGGGGATCACGCAGTCGATGCCGTACATGTCATCACCGGGGAAGGCCATACCACAGTCCACCACGATGATCTCGCCGCCGTATTCATAGGCGGTCATGTTCTTGCCGATCTCGTTGAGACCGCCAAGGGGAATGATTTTCAGTTTTTCTGCCATAGATATAGAAACTCCTTTGCTGAACGCCCTCAAAAGGGCGGAAATATGTAGGAGCTTTTCAGAGAATACGGATGACGTAAAGTGGACGCAGGCGCCTAAAGAGGCACGGCAAATAAAGACGTCCGTTGTCCGCACGGCCCCGTTTCGCCGGCGGAGGTTCGGTCACGTCTGTCCGATCTCGTATGAAAAGCTCTATTTATTCAACCGCAGGCTCCCGGGCCGCGGAAAAATACAGGTGAAATAAATAAAATGTAAGAAAACGGCAGGGAAGCCTTGCCCCCCGGTGCCAGATTTGATATAGTATAGCACAGAAAAGAGTATTTGTATACATAAAATTTTGAATGAGACGGAAATGCGCTGCAACACGGACAATAAAAAGGCAAATTGTTGCCGGGAGAAAGAATTTTTCGGCACCTATTGACAATTCCTAAAAATCTGCTACTGTATGCGCGTTGACATAGGACGGAGGAACCAACCATGCGGACCACCATTAAAATGATTGCGGAGCGGGCCGGTGTATCCATCGGCACAGTAGACCGGGTGCTCCATGACCGGCCTTATGTAAAGGCGGAAGTCCGGGAGCGGGTCCTGCGCGTGATGGAGGAGCTGGATTATCATCCCAACCGGATGGCCAGCGCCCTGGCCACCAGCGGTACGCCCCGGAAGCTGGCGCTGGTGCAGCCGGAATGGGAAGAGGGCTTTGTGCGGGATGAGATGGATGCCGGTACAGCCCGCTTTCTGGAGGAATACAGAGATTACAATGTGTCGCTGGACATCCGGAACTACCCGTCGGGGGACGAGGCGGAATGTCTGCGTTTGCTGAATGAGGCAGTGGAAAACGGCGCACAGGCCGTCGCGCTGTGCGCTTCCGGCACTGAGGAGATCCGGCGGGCGCTGGAACGGCTGTCAGAGCGGGGGGTCCCGGTGGCGACCTTCAACTCCGACGTGCCCGGCGGACGGCGAATCTGCTATGTGGGCGAGGACGGCCATCGGGCCGGACGGGTGGCCGGAGAGATCGCATCCTGCTTTCTGAGCCGTGGTGATGCGTTTCTGGTCATCTATGCCGATCCGAAATATACGGCGCATAAGGCCCGTGTGGACGGGTTTCTGGAGCGGCTGGCGGAGCGGGGGATCCCGGAGGAAAACGGTGTGATCGCCGCCACCCACCGGGATTACCGGAAAACGGCGGAAACGGTGGAAAGTGCATTGGCGGCGCATCCAAATTTGCGGATGGTGTATATGGCGAACCCCAGCGTCCCGGCCTGCGCGGAAGTTCTCCGGAGCCGGGGCCTGGCAGAAAAGGTCCACATCCTTTCCCATGACTGCGGCCCGGAGATCCAGGAGCTGCTGAAAAGCGGCGAGGTGGATTTTACTATCGGGCAGGATCTGGCGTATCAGCCTTATCAGGCGCTGTCTGTGCTTTTTGAGGCATTGATGGGACAGCGGCCTGACCGGGACACCTATGTGACCGCTTGCCCCATTCTCAATTCGGAGAGTATTTGACGGTAAATATGGAAAGAAACGGGGGACTGCGGTCCTCCGCTGTTTCCGGGTAAAACTGTGTACGCACACATATAAACACATAGTAAGGAGCGCATGATGAAAAAGCATCGTTTACCGGCGGCTGTGCTGGCGCTGGCCGCTTTGGGCTTTACGCTGGGTACCTGTGAATTTGTGATCGTGGGTATCCTGCCGGATATTGCGGCGGGGCTGAACGTATCTCTGGCCGCCGTGGGGCGGTTGGTCAGCGTATTTGCCGCCTGCTATGCGGTAGGAACGCCGCTGCTCACGGCCCTGACCGGACGGATGGACCGCTTCCGCCTGCTGATAGGGCTGATGCTTCTGTTTCTGGGTGTGAATGTCCTGAGTATGCTGGCTCCCGGCGTGGCGGTGCTGTATGCATCCCGTGTAGTGGCGGCGCTGGTGTCCGGGACCCTCACCGCAGTGGCTATGCTGTATGCGAAGGAGGTTTCTTCCCCGGAACAGACGGCCCGGGCCATTTCCGCCGTGTACGCGGGCTTTTCCGTGGCGGCGGTGGCGGGGGTGCCCATCGGTACAGCGGTGTGCCACGCTCTTGGCTGGCGGGCCACCTTTGGCGTGATCCTGGCAATGGGACTGGTGCTGCTGCCTGTGCTGGCCCGGCTGTTGCCGCGGGAGATCGATGTCCCTCCGGCAGAGGGCGGCCTGCTGAACCAGTTCGCGGTGCTGCGGGACAGTCGCTGCTGGCACTGTGTTCTGATGGTGCTGTTCAGCGCTTCCGCTACCTATACGGTCTACACCTATCTGACGCCAACGCTGACCGGTACGCTGGGCCTGCCGGAGACGGCGGTCAGTCCGGTCCTGCTGGGGATGGGGCTTTGCAGTGCCGCCAGCAATTTGTTTTCCGGATGCCTTGCGGAAAAAGGCGGTCTGAAGCCCCTGCCGGTGTTCTTTGCCGCGCAGGTTCTGCTGTTTGCCGTGTTGCCTCTGCTGCTGGTGAATCGGTGGCTGGGATTGACAGGGCTGTTTGCCATGGGCCTGCTGATGTATCTGCTGAATACGCCGGTGCAGGTCCATTCTCTGGGATTGGCAGAGGCGGAATACCCGGCGGCAGCCAGCCTCTGCGCGTCGGTGCAGCCGGTGTCCTATAACTTTGGCATCGCCGCAGGCTCCTTTGCGGGCAGTCTGGTGCAGGATGCTTGGGGACTGCGACTGTTAGGCGTTCCGGCGGCGGTATTCGCTCTGCTGAGCCTGTGGCAGTGCAGAGGACTGCTGCGGTCCATTCAGCGCGGGAAAACCCGCCGGTAAGCACAGACAACAGAACAGATAGGAAAACAACACCATCCGAATGGATGGTGTTGTTGAGACTGTCAATAAAGTGGTAAATCCTCCGCAACGGTAAGGAAGGGTGTGCGCGGGAAACCCAAGAAGGGTGTCTCGCGCCATTAAAATCCTAAGTTTCCAGAACTTTTATAAAGTTCTGGAAACTTGCTCAGCGGGGCGAAAAAATTTTTTCGACACGCTGAACAACACCATCCATCCGGATGGTGTTGTTTTTTTGGACAGATACTTTACGCCCGGCTCCGCTTGGCGGAGCGTACCCGAGCCGGACGGCGCTGGCAGACCTCGGCGGACAGAGGCTGGATGTCCCCGGCGGCCATCAGGGCCTGCCGTGTCAGAAGAGGACCGACCATTTCATAGATCAGCACAGAGAAGAGGGTGATGTTGCGGATCAATCCGCCCTGCTCTCCAAGCTGCATAGCGGTTGTGCACATTCCCAGCGCTACACCTGCCTGAGGCAGCAGGGTGATCCCCAGATATTTACAGATCTCCGGTCCGCATTTCATATATTTGGAGCTGGCAAAGGCACCGATATATTTGCCGGCAGAGCGGAACAGGATGTAGACCAGACCAATGCACACGATGGCCCAATCCGTAAAGACGCCCAACTCCAACTCCGCGCCGCTGATGACGAAGAACAGCGCAAAAAGGGGAGAGGTCCATTTGTCTGCGGCTTTCATCAAATCGGCAGACTGGGGGCAGAGATTGCAGAACACCGTTCCCAGCATCATGCAGACCAGAAGAGAGGAAAAGCTGATAGTTACCGGCCCAAGGGTGATGTGCGACATGGACAGGGCCACCGTCAGAAAAACGAGGGAAATGGTCATGTTCAGGCGGTTTGTGTTGGAATGAAAGAGGACCTCCAGCTTGGTCAGCAGCCAGCCTGCGGCGGCGCCCAATGCCAGAGACGCGACGATCTCCAGCAGGGGGTTGAGCAGAATGGAGATCAGATCCAACTCGCCGCTGACCAGCGCCTTGGAAATGCCAAAGCTGACCGCAAACACGATCAGACCCACTGCGTCATCCAGTGCGACGATGGGCAGAAGAAGATTGGTCACCGGACCCTTTGCTTTATACTGGCGTACTACCATCAGCGTGGCGGCCGGCGCAGTAGCCGTCGCAATGGCGCCCAAGGTGATCGCCTGAGCCGCAGACAGCTTTTCCGGCAGCAGCATGTGGACCGTCAGCAGTGCGGTATCCACCAGCAGAGTGGCGGTCAAGGCCTGAACAACGCCGATGATGGCAGCCTGGTTACCCGTGGACTTCAGGTCCTCCAGACGGAACTCATTTCCGATGGAAAAGGCGATGAAGCCCAGCGCGACCTCGGAGACCAGTTGCAGACTGCTTACCGCATCGGCTGAGACCAGCCCCAGACCGGTAATATGCATACTCCCCAGAACATAGGGGCCGATCAGTACACCGGCCACCAGATACGCAGTTACGTCCGGCAATCGCCACAGATTGAATACGCGCGTCATCAGAAGTCCCGCCAGAGCCGCGATGGAAACAGATAAGAGTGTAGACATGTGAATGAATCCTTCTCTCCTGCATTTGATTGCATCAGTATACACCTTGGCTTTTATAAAATCAATGCAAACGTTTGCAATATTTACAAAATCTTTATGTGGAATTTTTCGACTGTTTATGCGCGTATAGCGATCATTGAAAAATAATTTTGTAAATAAAAGACAAAAGTAACGATAACGTTTGCGCTTTGAAGACAGCCTCGGACTTTGGCATTTTCACACGAGGGCAAAGTAAAAAAGAGAAGCCCCATGGAATGGGGCTTCTTTGGATCATATGCGGTTGTGGCTGCATTTAGGTACGGCTTACGTTCAGCCCTTGCGAGGGAAGCCAGCCGTCCTATGGCGGGAGGTTTTAACGGATCATTTCACGATCAGGGTCTGACCGTCCATTTCCTCCGGCGCGGCAAGGCCCATCACATCCAGAATGGTGGGGGCAATGTCCGCCAGACGGCCCTGACGCAGCTCCGAGCCGGCGCCGCAGAGGATGAAGGGCACCAGATCGGTGGTGTGGGCGGTCATGGGAGAGCCGTCCTCCTGGGTCATGGTTTCGGCGTTGCCGTGGTCGGCGGTGATCATGGCGATGCCGCCCATTTTCATGGTGGCGTCCACCACCTTGCCCACGCACTCATCCACGGTCTCCACGGCCTTCACCGCCGCGTCAAAGACACCGGTGTGACCCACCATGTCGCAGTTGGCGAAGTTCAGGATGATGACATCATACGCACCGGATTCGATCCGCTCCACGCACTTGTCGCACACCTCGTAGGCGCTCATCTCCGGCTGGAGATCGTAGGTTGCCACCTTGGGAGAGGGCACCAGCACCCGGTCCTCGCCGGGGAACTGGGTCTCCACGCCGCCGTTGAAGAAGAAGGTCACATGGGCATACTTCTCCGTTTCCGCGATGCGGAGCTGGGTCAGTCCCAGATTGCTGAGATACTCACCCAGACCGTTGCGGACGGCCTGACGGGGGTAGGCCACCTCCACATTGGGCATGGTAGCGTCATACTCCGTGGTGCAGACGAAGGTCACGGGGAAATACTGGCGGGTGAAGCCGTCGAACTTCGGGTCCACAAGGGTCCGGGTGATCTCACGGGCCCGGTCAGGGCGGTAGTTGAAGAAGATCACACTGTCATTATCGGAGATGGTGCCGTCCCCGTCGCAGATCACCGGCTCGATGAACTCGTCGGTGACGCCGGCGGCGTAGGCATCCTTCACCGCTGCCACGGGCAGGGGATTGACGTGGGCGCTCTCACCGTAGACCATGGCGTCATAGGCGGCTTCCACACGGTCCCAGCGCTTGTCGCGGTCCATGGCGTAGTAACGGCCCATGAGGGTTGCGATCTTACCCACGCCCAGCTCCCGGCACTTTTCCACCGTCCGGGTCACATAGTCCACGCCGGAGGTGGGGGAAACGTCCCGTCCATCCAGAAATGCGTGGATGTAGACCCGCTCAAGGCCACGGTCCTTTGCCATCTGCATCAGGGCGAAGAGGTGGTCGATGTGGGAGTGGACACCGCCGTCGCTGAGCAGACCCATGAGGTGAAGGGCAGAGCGCTTTTCCTTGCAGGCGTCCATGGCGTGAACATAGGCGGGATTCTGGAAGAAATCTCCGTCATCAATGGATTTGCTGATCCGGGGCAGGTCCTGAAACACCACCCGGCCTGCGCCGATGTTGGTGTGGCCCACCTCACTGTTGCCCATCTGGCCTGCAGGCAGACCTACATCCAGACCGGAGGCGGACAGCTCTGTATGGGCATACTCCTGAAAGAACTGATCCAGACGAGGGGTGTTGGCGGCGGCAACGGCGTTGCCCTCCGTCTCGGTCCGGAGACCGAATCCGTCCATAATGATGAGTGTGGTCGGTGTTTTGTTCATAGAAACCTCATTTCGCATAAAGGGGGGGACTGTGTCCCCCCGCTTTTCCGCATTATTCCTGATTGGCCGCGTTGATGATGTCCACGAACTGCTCGGGCTTCAGAGCAGCACCGCCGATGAGGCCGCCGTCGATATCGGGCTGGGCCAGCAGCTCAGCAGCGTTCTTGGGGTTCATGCTGCCGCCGTACTGAATGGTGACGCTGCGGGCCACGCGGGCACCGTACAGGCCACGGATGGCAGCACGGATGTTGGAGCAGACCTCGCCGGCCTGCTCGGCAGTGGCGGTCTTGCCGGTGCCGATGGCCCAGATGGGCTCATAGGCGATGATGCAGCGGCGCAGCTTCTCGGCGGGGACACCGTTCAGAGCGCTCTTGACCTGCAGAGCGATCCACTCGTTGGTGATGCCGGTTTCGCGCTGCTCCAGGCTCTCGCCCACGCAGATGATGGGGTTCATGCCGGCGTTCAGCACAGCGTGGACCTTCTTGTTGACAGTCTGGTCAGTCTCGCAGAAATACTGACGGCGCTCGCTGTGACCCACGATGACGTACTTCACGCCCAGATCCTTCAGCATATCGGCGGAAACCTCGCCGGTGTAAGCGCCCTTCTCCTCAAAGTAGACGTTCTCAGCACCCACGGAGATCCGCAGATCCTTAAAAGCCTTCATAGCGGTGGAAATATTGCAGGCGGGGACACAGATCAGGGTGTCGCACCACTTGGCGCGGGGCATGATCTTCTTCAGGTCCTCGGCGAATTTCTTGGTCTCGGTGGCGGTCATGTTCATCTTCCAGTTGCCGGCGATGACAGTCTTACGGTATCTGCGGTTCATAACTCTTTTTTCTCCTTTTGTATCTTTGATAACGATGATCGGACCGTTTCGGAGGGCCGTCAGGGCGGTCCGAAAAAGGCTCGACAATAAAACTTATTATTTTATAGCGAAAACGAGGGGATTTGTCAAGTATTTTTGAAAAATTCGACTGTTTTTGCGAAAAAATCGTATGGAAAGCGGCAGAATGCTCTGCCGCTTTGTGGGATCGAACTATGTGAAGTTCCTGATTTTGCCGGACAGCGATAGCGGGCAAAGCCCGCTGCGCTGCAATTACTTATCCAGCAGGCAGGCCACGCCGGGAAGTTCCTTGCCCTCCATGAATTCCAAGGAAGCACCGCCGCCGGTGGAGATGTGGGTCATCTTGTCAGCATAGCCCAGCTGCTCCACAGCCGCAGCAGAGTCGCCGCCGCCGATGATGGTGATGGCGGAGGTCTTGCTGAGAGCCTCGGCCACAGCCTTAGTGCCCACAGCAAAGGCGGGGAACTCAAACACGCCCATAGGACCGTTCCAGATAACGGTACCGGCATCGGCCACAGCGTCGCAGTACAGCTTCACGGTTTCGGGGCCAATGTCCAGACCCTGCCAGCCGGCGGGGATCTCACCGGACTTGACTACCTTGCTGTTGGCGTCGGGAGAGAAGGCGTCTGCGATCACGGTGTCCACCGGCAGCAGCAGCTTTACGCCCTTGGCCTTGGCCTTTTCCAGCATTTCCAGAGAATAGGCTTCCCAGTCGGCTTCCAGCAGGCTGTCGCCCACCTGACCGCCCTGAGCGGCAGAGAAGGTGTAGGCCATGCCGCCGCCGATGATGATGGTGTCGGCGATCTCCAGCAGATTGTTGATGACGCCGATCTTGGAGGAGACCTTGCTGCCGCCAAGGATAGCTACCAGAGGCCGCTTGGGGTTAGCCAGCGCGCCGCCGATGACTTCCAGCTCCTTCTCGATCAGGAAGCCGGAGACGGCGGGGAGATAAGCCGCCACACCGGCGGTGGAGGCGTGAGCCCGGTGGACGGCGCCGAAAGCGTCGGACACGTAGACCTCGGCCATGGAAGCCAGCTTTTGTGCGAAGGCGGGATCGTTCTTGGTCTCGCCCTTTTCAAAGCGGGTGTTTTCCAGCAGCAGGACCTGACCGGGCTGCAGGGCCGCGGCCTTAGTCTGGGCATCCTCACCCACAACGTCGCTGGCGAAGATAACTTCCTGTCCCAGCAGCTCTGCCAGACGGGCGGCTACGGGAGCCAGGGTCAGCTTCTTCTGCTCCTTGCTCCAGGCAGCCTCGGTGAGTTCTGCGGGATCCTTACCCTTTTCTGTCTGCTTTTTGACCCACTTGTCAAAGTCCGGCTCCGGCTTTCCCAGGTGAGAGCAGGCGATCACCGCCGCGCCCTGATCCAGCAGATACCGAATGGTGGGCAGAGCAGCCACGATGCGCTTGTCACTGGTGATGGCACCGGTCTTTTTGTCCTGAGGGACATTGAAATCGCAGCGGAGAAGGACCTTCTTGCCCTTCACGTCGATGTCGCGGACGGTCTTTTTCTGGTAATTCATAAGCAAACTCCTATACGATCATTGATTTGCAGTGATTAAGGGGTTTTCGCCATTTCCCCCACACCCAGCAGGCCGGGGAAATCATTTTGCCGCAGCGCCTCGTACACGCATACGGCCACGGTGTTGCTGAGGTTCAGACTCCGGGCCTCATCGATCATGGGCAGACGGATGCAGCGGTCCCGGAAACGCTCTCGGAGATCCAAGGGAAGTCCGGCGGTCTCTTTGCCGAAGAAGATCCAGCTATTCGGGGAGAACCGGGCTTCCTGATAGGATCGGGGGGCTTTTGTGGTGGTCAGCCAGCAGTCCTGCGCGGCCTCCGGATGCTTTTCAAAAAAGTCATCCAGATTTTCGTAGTCAAAGACCTCCACCAGATGCCAGTAGTCCAAACCGGCCCGCCTGACAGCCCGCTCGGAGATGTCAAAGCCCAGCGGCCGGATCAGATGCAGACGGCTGCCGGTGGCGGCGCAGGTACGGGCGATATTGCCGCAATTCTGAGGGATCTCAGGCTCCACCAATACGATATTCAGCACAGATATTCCCTCCTTTTGGCTCGAATGGATACTATTGTAATCCTTTACCGATAGAAATTCAACTGTTTTGTGGTGAATTTTGCGATTCTTAGGGCGGTTGAATGGTTTGCGCGGGGGGAGTGGGTATGTATTCTCAAAAAATTGAGGTTTTTTAGTTAATTTGCTGAATTTCCGGTGTCTTTGATAAATTCAAACAGAAAAGGACGAAAGATTTGGAGGAAATTACCTTGAACTTTTTCCGGGAAGGGGTGGATTTCCCTAAAAAGTTTGGTATAATGACAGTGATAAGATTCCGGTCGCTATGCGGCCTGACGGACAGGAGGGACTTACCATGGATCACACGTGTCGTGCTGTGTTTATTCTGGAAGAGGATCACTCTATTCCTGCAGGTCACAAACCGCTGATGCTGGAAGCCATATTGCACCGCCCAATCATGGAGCGGGCCGTTGTGCAATGTTTGGCGGATGGCGTTCAGCGGTTTTTTGTTGTCTGCTCGCCCCGCTTTGCTGAGGAAGCGGCTGCCTGCTTCCCGGAGGGAACGGATGTTGTGATCTCTGAGCAGCATGCCGAGCTTTTGAATTTCCTGGATAATGACGAGGACACCCTGGTCCTCTGCCGCGCGGCTCTGCCTATGGCTCAGGCCGGCCCCGGCTTTGCCTATTCCGCACCCGGACGGGAACTGCGGGAGGTCTGGAAGAACAAGATGACCAACGCTGTATCCGGCGCTTCGCTGGTGTCCGGCTGGCTGCCGATCTTCGGACCGGAGACCATCGCTGAACTGGAACCGGTTTTGGCGAAGATGGAACAAGAATCGTAATTTTGAAATTTTGAATATATAAAATATACAGAAAAGAGAGGAAAATTCCTATGATTTCTCACGGGAAGGACATCAAAGTTTTCTGCGGTAACGCAAACCAGCCTCTGGCGGCTGAGATCTGCCAGATGATGGGCACCAAGCTGGGTGAATCTGAGGTCAAGAGCTTCGCTGACGGCGAGGTCTCCGTCTCCCTGTACGAGACCGTCCGCGGCAGCGACGTGTTCGTAGTCCAGTCCACCTGCAAGCCTGTCAATGACAACCTGATGGAGCTGCTGGTGATGATCGACGCGCTGCGCCGCGCTTCTGCCGGCCGTATCACCGCCGTCATCCCTTATTTCGGCTATGCCCGTCAGGACCGCAAGGCCAAGGCCCGCGATCCCATCTCTGCCAAGCTGGTGGCCAACATGATCACCGCTGCCGGCGCTGACCGTGTGCTGACCATGGACCTCCACGCCTCCCAGATTCAGGGCTTCTTCGACATCCCCGTGGATAACCTGCTGGGCAACCCCATCTTTGTGGATTATTATGCCAAGAAGTTCGGCGACAAGTGCGAGGATATGATGGTCGTTTCTCCCGACGTTGGCTCCGTGGCCCGCGCCCGCGCCTTCGCGCAGAAGCTGCACATGCAGCTGGCCATCGTGGATAAGCGCCGCCAGAAGGCCAACCAGTGCGAGGTTATGAATGTCATTGGCGACGTGAAGGGCAAGGACTGCATCCTCTTTGATGACATGGTGGATACCGCAGGCTCTCTGTGCAACGCTGCCAAGGCCATCGTGGAAGTGGGCGGCGCCAACAAGGTCTACGCCTGCGCCAGCCACGGCGTCCTCTCCGGTCCTGCCATTGACCGTCTGGAGTCCAGCAACATTGAGGAGCTGGCTCTGCTGGATACCATCCCCGCCCATCCCGAAGCGGTCCGGGCACGGATCAAGTATCTGTCCGTGGCTTCCATGTTCTCTGAGGCCATCGAGCGTACCTATCAGGAGGTTTCCATCTCCAAGCTGTTCCGGTAACGATCCGGCCCAAAATCAGCGCATTGAGTGTAATATAAAAAACGGGGAAGCAGACTTGCTTCCCCGTTTCCTTTGGTATATGATACAAGCAAACAAGGAGGAATTCCCTATGATCTTTGAAAAATCCGGCGGGGCGGTGGACTGGCTCATCGTGGGCCTGGGCAATCCCGGCCAGAAGTATGAGCATACCCGCCACAACATGGGCTTTCTCACGGTGGACCTGCTGGCGGAGCAGCTGAACGTGAAGCTCAATAAGGTGAAATTCAAGTCCGCCTACAACATCGTTCGCTTCGGCGGGCAGAAGTGTCTGGTGATGAAGCCGCAGACTTATATGAACCTTTCCGGTGAGGCTGTCCATGAGGCGGTGCAGTTCTATAAGATCCCCGCCGACCATGTGTTGGTGATCTACGATGACGTGTCCCTCCCTGTGGGCAAGCTGCGGGTGCGGCCCACCGGCTCCGCCGGCGGTCACAACGGCATCAAGAACATCATCGCCCATCTGGGGACTCAGGAGTTTCCCCGCATTAAAATCGGCACCGGCGCCCCGTCCGGTGGCGGTGCGGAGATGATCGACTGGGTCATCGGCGTTCCCTCTCAGGCGGAGCGGAAGATCCTGGTGGAAAGCTTTGAAACTGCCATTAAGGCCGCGGAGGACATCATCGAAAACGGCTGCCAGAAGGCCATGAACGATTATAACTGACCGGCCTGACGGGCATATAATAGCATAGGAAAACAGCGGCACACCCCGGCCACCAAGGCCGGAGTGCGCCCGTTTGCGCGTAAAGCATGACTTTTGTCAGGAGGTGTCGGATGGACGCGTTTTTGAAAACCTTACAGACTCTGCCGGAGGCGGCGGAGCTGGTGCGGATGCGCTGGTCATCTGCGGCGTGAAAATCGTCCGCATAGGAAAAGCTGCGCGCGTGCGCAGGGGCAGGGCCGTCTTCTGTGCGCGATGAGGCGGGATAGAGCATCTCAAAGAGGTCGCCGCGGTGCGGCTGCATCGTGAACGCCTCACTAGCCAGCGCCGAGTCGCGCTCCAGCGCAGACAGAATCTGGAGCCGTAACCGTTCCAGTGGCTGTCGGTGCGGTAATAGGTCAAAGAATTCGCATTGCGGAGGACATCACGCACGTCGCAAAAGGGAACGCCCTGCTCGCGCAGCGAGGCGAGCAGAAGGCGCTGGGACTCTCGGACGAGGTACTGCGGACGCAGATCAAGATTGGTCTGCACGGCGTGCGCGCCGAGGACGCGGCGAAGGTCTGGATCGCGTATGAGCCGGTTTGGGCAATTGGCGTGAACGGCGTGCCCGCGACGAAGGAATATGCCGAAGAAAAGCACGGCGTGATGCGCGCGACGCTCATCGAACTGTACGGCGAAGAAGTCGGCAGCCGCATCCCACTGCTCTATGGCGGGAGCGTGAATCCGGAGAATGCGCCGGAACTGATCCAGCGCGAGAACATCGACGGATTGTTCATCGGCCGCAGTGCCTGGCAGGCGGACAAGTTTGAGGCAATCATTCGAACCGTTTTGCCGCTCTGGCGGGAAAAATAGGTAATTTCCAAAGAAAGAACCAGCGTTGAAGTGATCTGCTGTCACTTCAACGCTGGTTTTTCAGATTTGGTGCACAAGCATCA
>ERZ773145.2432-NODE-2432-length-13203-cov-6.149072_pt1 | contig 13203 bp, 17 predicted proteins | sample MGYA00580848_ERZ773145 | MGnify/ENA primary metagenome ERZ773145 (study PRJEB29015, sample SAMEA2737858) | human gut metagenome | biome: human gut; feature: human-associated habitat; material: faeces | place: China | collected 2012 ... | reverse complement strand
GGTTGTTTTTTTTGGTTTAATCATAAAATAACAAATATACAAATAATATTAGTTTCACTTGAAACTTTAATTCCTGCTATATTCTTTTTATATTTTCCTGAGATATACTTTTCAATTTCAAAAAAAATAATTAAAAGATTAATATTATCATATAAGGTTCTACTAGAAAAAGAATTAGAAGTATGTAAACATGAAATAATCTATAAATTCTCTAATAATCACGTAGATAAATTTTCATTTGATAATATAAAAAATATTTTAGAATTTGAAGATTCTATATATATATTAAGAAATGATAATAACTCTTTAATATATACTCCAATTATTCCAATTAGTACGTTTGAAAATGAAGAAGCTAAAAAAGAATTTATAGAATTACTTTCAAAAAAATAAAAATAAAAAAATATTAGGGGATTGGAGATTATTTCAATACTATTAAAAACTGTTTAAAAACAATAAAAAAGACTGCGTAGGGCTATATTCTGCGCAGTTTTTTTGTTATGCTTAAAATTTAATTCTGGCCTGATAAAATATAAGGGTAACTGAAATAATTTCATTATTAATTTTAATTGGTGCAAACCTGAACTAATCACCAAAGGAGCATAAGGGGAATTTCCACTTATCCAATAAAGTAATTGGAGAGGAAGTTTCCCTTTGAGTAATACCCCCTAAAAATATTTTAGTGGTTAATTTTAAAGAAAATACTCCCTTTTTAAAGGGGCAGGATAAGGAGGTGTGAATTTTTAGCACATATTCAACGCAAAGCCTTGAGATTACTAGCTTTTAAGGTGGTGAATAAGGTGTGAACTTTTATAAAGTGTGGTGAAATAGTGTGAAGATATAGCCAAAAGTGGCTTAAATACAAGGGTTGTGATGTGATGAAAAAAAGAATAATAGAAATATTAAAAAAAATATTGACATAGCCGTACTAGTACGGCTATAATAATTACAGGAGGTGAGGAAATGGAAAAACAAAAGAAAGTTAGATTTGAATTAAAAATAACAGAAGATGAAAAAAGAATGTTAAAAGCTTCAGCAGCTCAAAATGGAAAACCAGTTAATAAGTATGTTATTGATTTAGTAAAAGAAGATAATAAGAAAAAATAAGAAATAAAAAAAGCCCACCCAATGAGGATAGACCTTAACTTACAATTAGATTATATCTTAATTGGGTGGTTAATTCAAGGAGGATTAATTAACCAATGAATATAAATACATTAAAAAATTACATAGAGAAGTGTAATTCTCATAATGTTATACCAACCCTAAAGGGAGCAGTAATATATAAGAGATTTGGGGTGGTTAGATAATGGATAAAAGAGAATATATAAAAAAATACATAGATGATATTAAAAATGAGGATTCAGTAACTTTTATTTATGCCTTTATTAAAGCCCATATTGATAAGGTATGGGAAAAAGAAAATAAATAATATAAATTCAGAGTTTAAGAAAGGTGCAGGATATATGGATAGAGAATTTAAGAAAGAATGGCTTATTAAGGCATTAAATGAAGATGGCAAACTTATAGATATTTTTTATAACATTGCTAGAGGGTATTTTGATTCTAAGGGGAGAAAAATAAAAAATGCAAAATAAGAAAATAGATGAAATAATAATTAAGTTGCTGGAGATCCAAAACAGATTAAACAATAAATAAAGTTAATAGTGCCCTTTCTAGGAGTTTTCTAAATTTGCATGATAAAATATAAATGGTATTGCAAGAAAAACCCTTAGAGGGGCAATTATTTTAGTTTTAGATATAAAGGGAAAGGTTATAGGAGGAATTATGTTAGATTTAGGATTAAAAATAAAGAGCATTGAAATTGATATAGAAGCTTTTTCAGAAATATACAATATAACTGGAAATTGCGACATTGAGAGCTTAAAGAAAATGAAAGAAAATGCTTTAAGGATTAGAGAGTTATTAAGTGAACTTGAAACTCCAGCACTAACTAAAGCGCCCATAAATGACAAGGTCGTATTTAAGAATTTATTAATTAATATCGTAAATGATGATAGATTTATAGCTAAAAAAGTAGGTAATGAGTTTTATGTATTATCTAAGTATGTAAGTGAATTGTTAAAGCTAAAGAATATTGATAAAAGAAAATTTTATCAATTCTTTAAAGATGAAAAAGTAATAACAACTGAAACCACATCTATAAGTTGTAGGGTTGGAGGAATAACCCATAGGTGTGTTGTAATAGATGTTGATAAATTAAATAGAGTGATAGCTATATAGTATAGATTTTAATTAATTGAATTTAAAATAAGCAATAACCCACTAGAGTGTTTTTTTATTTAAATAATAAAAACTATGGGATATTTCGAATAGGCCTTTAGAGGGTGAACAGACTTAGTTTTTGATATATAAATTAAGAAAATCAATATTTTATGGGAGAAATTTAAGATGAATTTAGTAAAAATAGTTAATTTGAATGGTGAATCAGTTGTTAGTAGTAGACAAGTTGCAGAGCATTTTGAAAAGGAACACTTTCATGTAACGAGAGATATAGAACATTTAATAAAGGGTATATCCAAAAATGGTGATACCCCTAGCAAGTATTTTATTATGGATGCATATAAAAATGAACAAAATAAACAATGGTATAAAGAATACTTGTTGACGAAAGATGGATTTAGTTTATTGGTAATGGGATTTTCGGGAGCAAGAGCATTAGAGTGGAAACTTAAGTACATAGATGCATTTAATAAGTTGGAAGAGAATTATAAAAATAAATTATTCCAAATGCAATCAGAAGCTATTAAAGAGATAACTGAATTAAAATCAAGGATAAAAGAGTTAGAAAGTAAGGTAAATAAGCCTATAATGATTGAAAATCCAGGAATAGATATGCCGAGATTATTTGATATGATTAATGATCTAGCAGGTTCAGAAGATTTAGTAAGAGATGTTCATTATAAATTATCAACAATAAATGACATAGAGTATTTATTTATAAACTTTAAAAAGGTATACAAGCATCTAAAAATAAATTATCCAAATGAAAGTATGTTAAAACTTTCAGTAAGGAAATTAGAAGATATATTGGAAACTCAACCATACTGTGAATCAATTCATTATCCAGTAAATTTATTAAATGAAAGATCATATTCGATAGAATCTATTGGAGCTGCTATGATAAATATAAATGATTTGTTAAATTCAAATATAAATATAAATAATATATATTAATGCAATTATAACCAGATTATACTCTGGTTATTTTTTATGGATTAATATGTAAAAAATGATATAATATTTTTACAACTAAAGAAGGGGGGGAGAGAATTATGGACAGAGAATATAGGTTAGAATTAGTTTTAAGGAGAGCTTTGAGCTGTAATAGAACAAATCAATTACTAGGTTTTGGTGGAATAGCAACTGCAGGTAACTTAAAAAGAACAGGTGGATTTTATGATGGAGTTATAGCTGGATTAGCAGCTTTATATCCTAGAGCTACATTTGCTCAAACAAGAGAAATAGATGCTATGGTTGATATCATGGATAACTTTAGAGATGTTTCTATTAACGATGTTTCCGATGATAATTTCAACTCAATTTGTGAAACATTAGCAGATATTGTTAATAGAGTTATAGAACAATAATAATGGGGGTAAGCTATGTTATATAAAGACTTTATTGCTGATATAGAAAGTAGCAATCATAATGATTGGATGTATGATGATGAATTAGGATTATATATATTTAAAGGAAATATTAATATATCAATACTTTCTGATAGGGAGTGGGTTTTAGAAGGTGATGATCAATATTTCCATGAAGAATGGGCAGAGAATAATCCAGATCCAAGGGCATACAGAAAAAGATTTTATTTAAGATATAGAGGTAATATTATAGAAACTGTATATGGGGCGTATGTTGATGGAATGAGATGTTTTATACCAATTCCTAGAATATCAGATATGACTATATCTAAATTTCAATATTCGGTTGGAGAAATTATAAATAATTGCATAAATGTAATGAATAATTACGATGATTACTTAAGAAGAGCTGGAATACAAGTAAGATAAAAAAATTAATATTTAGAGAGGGATAACCTCTCTTTTTTTATTTTTAATTAATATATTACATAATTACATCTTAAAATCAAAAATGTAATGTTTTTGTAAGGTGGAAAATCGGCATGGTTAAGCCATTCTTTATATATATATTACATTATTACATAATTATAAAAATTATATATTATATATAAGGATATATATTTATATAAATATAAAAGATACGCATGTAGTTTTTTAAAAGATGTAATTATGTAATGTTTAGTCTAAAGTGTTGAAAATACTAGGTTTAGATATTACATTTAGTTGTAAGTGAGATGTAATAAAAGATGTAATTTTACTATTTTATAAAGTTGTTACACCAAATTAAAATAGTGTAACATTTTATGTAACGCTTGAAAGTGTTGAAATTACTATCATTCAAGAGATTGGATAAAAAAGGGTGTAACAAATGTGTAACGCTGATAAATCGCATGGTTGAGCCATTCTTAGCACTTATATATATATATGTTACACAATTTATAAAATATATATATTATATATAAGAGCATATAGATATAAATATAAAGATACGCATATGTTTTTTTAAAATGTGTAACAGTATATAAAAATATATTCTAAGCATTGATATGACTAGCTTTCAAGCGTTACATAATATCATTAAAAGGTGTAACAAAAAGTGTAACAATATTAGATTAAAGAATTAATAATTATAATTAGGATTATTTTTTATTTAGATAAGTAATTAATGTGTAGTTGAGATATTTAGTGACACGATAAAAATAAGTTTTTTGCCTCTATAAAAATAAATATTATAGTATCCATTTATAAATAGTTATAAGGTGCTATGAATGGGTTCTATGTTTACTTGATAAAATATGTTAATTAACTCGATAAAATAGATTATAAGCCAATACAGAACTGGACAAAGAGGTATCAGTATTATATTTAGAGGTTAAGAGAAAGTTATAGGCTGACCCTTACAAATGCATGCATATACCAAGAAATAAATATGTAGGTAAAATAGCCTTTAAATAAGGTATTATAAGAATTTATATTAATGGGTTATATGTCGTAAAAGTGTTGGGGTGTTGGATAGCTCTTAGTGAGGGAAATATGTAATAATAAAAAATGCGCCTTTTTCCGAATGTGCGCAGTTTTTTGAAAGAATGGCTTATTTACTAGGTTTATAAGGTACTAAAAAATGCTTAAATTATCTCTCAGGACTAAATACGCAGTTTTTAAGGGCAGAATAGAAGTTTTTTATCAAAAGTTTAGTTCCAGTAAACCAATTAGAAATAAATTAAAATAATTATGCTTTACACTAGTGTCAAAAATAATATAAAAATTGTAAAGGTGTAAAGAGAAATAAGTATCAATTGGTTGCCTTTAATAGTTAGATTATTATGTCCTAGTGGGAGGGGGTACATTCTAAATTTTGCAGTTCAAAACTCCTTGCGATAGGACACAGAAAATTTCGTGGTATTTTTTTAAAACCGAAGGGCCCTAGCTTCTAAATTAAAATCTCCCAGTGATCTTACTATTTGAAAAAATATTTTTTTGAAACAAAAGGCAAAATAGTTTCTTTATATTATTGGTAGGACAATTGGTAGACAACTGTAGACAGGTGTAGACAAATGCAATTGTCTACTTCAAACCCTTGATATTACTAGGTTTATATAGTAGTAGACAAATAGACAGATATTTTAAACTAGAAAAAAATTTTTATAATAATCTTATATTTATATGTTTTTTTATTTTACTAACTGAAATACTTGTCTACTGTCTACAAAGGGTTAAACCCTTGATATTACAGGCCTAAGAGTAGACAAATAGGGTAGACAGATATTTTGTCTATTTGTCTAATAAAATGAAAATAACTCAAATTATTTATAGGCACAACAAAAAATGCTCACATATTGCGAGCAAATATTATTTCCTTTTATTTAATTTTTCAAAAAATAGAAGGCTAAGATATCTGTAAAGGTCTTGGCTATTAACAACATCATAAATATCATCATCACTTATATTGGCAAATGATTTCCAATCTAAAACTTCTATTAAATTACGAAAACTATTTATTGTTTCTTCCTTAGCTGAATTTTCAAGATTTGAAACTAGTTTAGATATATCATTAGATCCATTTAATAAAGCTTTTTCTAATTCATATTTAGATTTATCGTAATTATTATTAAGTAATTCAATTACTGGTACTCCGAGAGCAGCTGCAATTTTTTCTATTTTAATAATAGATGGATTTTTTATCTTTCCATTTTCTAAATCACTTATATAACTTTGTGAAACTTTGCATAGTTTAGATAATTCAATCATTGTTAAATTATTTTCTATTCTTAATTGTCTTATTCTTTTCCCTAACATGCTAAAGACCCCCTTATGTTCTTATATATTATCACTATATATTATAATAATCTAATTTCAATTAATGGGGTAAAATAGAGAAAAATAGAGAAAAATAGAGAAATATTAATATAAATTCAAATATCGATATATCTATAGCTTTATCGATATCGATATATAGGTTAAAATATAGATATAGCGATAAAATGACTTATCTATTATATTGATGACATAATAATTAATTAGGAGGGAAGAATATGTCAGATAATCAAATCTTATTAACTCCAATGCAAGCTAAAAAGTTTTTAGGTGTTGGTAAAAATGAAATATATAAATTATGTAATGCAAAAGGGTTTCCTTCTTTTAAAATAGGTTCTAAGCATTATATAAACAAGCAAAAATTACAGGAATGGGTAGATAATCAGTGCAAATAATTAAATTTAATTTAGAAGAAAAAGATAATTGCTTTATATCCCTAGCGTATATGTTTGGAAATGAAAAGGCTAGAAATGAATATATAGCTTTACAGTTAGATAATAAAATAGAGTTTCCTAGTGATGATTTAGATATTATATCAAGGTTACTTATTAATTATGATGGTGATGAAGATATACTCCTAAATTATGATATTGCTAGAGAACTTAATGAACTTAAATTTTATTCAGGTATAACAGAGTATGCTCATAGCTCTATCAGTAAAACATATTATAAAGCTTTTATTGATAAGATAAAAAACAATAGAGATACCATAAGTAAAGTTTCATTAATTGACTATTCAGATAGTAAACAAGCCTTTATGTCCTATATAGGCGGAAATTTTAAAGCACTTATAAACTCAAATAATGAATATAAGTTTGTTAAATGGAATGGCAAAGCATGGATGAAATATACCGATGAAGAAGCCAGGATCATATACAATGACTTTATTAATCAATGTGAAGCAGAACTTGAAGAATCAATAAATGGAACAAGTAGAGAAGATTATCTAAAGTTAGAAAAGAAAATCAGAAGTTGGGATAACAAAAATAGAGTTAATGAAGCTTTGGATAAGGTAAAGCGTGATAAGAAATATATTGTTAACCTTAAAACTTACAATAAAGATGAAAATATAATATGTTCTAAAAATGGTTTTATAATCAATCTAAATAATGGAGAAATAAAGGAATCTTGCAGGAATGATTTGATATTAAATACTTCAAAATATGAACTGGTTGATAGAGAAGAGTCTGAAAGGTTCATAAATGAAAATCTTAAACTATATAAGGATATATTAGGTGAAGAAAGATTAAATTTTATGTTAGACCTAATAGCATATAAAATGCTTGGTAAAAATCTTCAACTAGCAATATTTATGATAGGAGCTGGAGCAACAGGTAAAAGTACATTTAAAAATATCATAAAGGATTTATTTGAAGATAATATAACTAATGTTCCTTATGAGTATTTCACATTAAGCCATAGAGGAAATGATGATAAGTCAAGAGATGATTTATTGGTATCTTTAAATAATAAGTTATGGGGAATATCTAGTGAAGGTGAAGAAGATTACATAATAAGCCAAGCAAAATTTAAGACTATATTATCTAATTCAACAGAAATGGCAAGACCAACTAGAGGTAACCTAGTGGAAGTAAATTTACAAAAGTTAGATTTACTAATAGATACTAATACTATTCCTAAGTTTGGAGTCTTTGATGATGCAGTAAATAGAAGGCTTTTATTTGTAAGGTTTATTAATAAAATTCCTTTAGAAAAGAGAAATGCTAACTTTTATAGAGAAGAGATAAAGCCTAATTTTGATTATATATTTTCATATTTCATATATAGGGCTATTGATATGATTGGCAAGGAATTATTAATACCTGATTGTATAAAAGAAGATACTCAACAAAATGTAAAAGAAATGGATTCTTTATTGAAATTCTCATTAGAGGTAATAACCCCAGTAGATGGATTTAATCTTGATTGCGAAGAAGTTGAAAAGGCTTATATAAAGCTATGTAATGATGAGGATTTAGTAAATATAATTCCAGCAAATATTATTGGAACTCCTAGAGGCTATACATTCCTAGTGAATAAGCTAAAAGACTTTAAAGGCTATGAGGAAATAAAAAGAGATAGGATTAGTGGAGGATCTAGTCGCCAAAAGAAATATGTAATTAGAGGGATTGCATTTATAGGGGAAGAAGAGCAATGTCCTTTTAATTAATAATAATTAATTAAATAGAAAGGAGGAAGCAGTGATTGATTCTTTGGTAGTTGATGAAATAACTTTTGAAGAGATTGAAAAAGAGAATGAAGAGTATAGAAAAAGGATTGCAGAATTTAATAAGGGTTTGCATGGAGATACTTCAAATAAGTATAAATCATCATTGGCAGAAGAAATGAATTTAAATATTAATGAAAAGAATATGTACTTAGGGAAAGGATTTATATATTAAAGGAGGAGCGTATGACAAATAAATTAGAAAATTTAACAGTTGAAAATGAAAAGTTTTATGAAGAATGCAAAAATAAGCTGAATAAAAGGCTTGGAGTTGCTAAAGATGAATACCTAGTATTATTAGAAGATTTTAATAACCAAGTTGATTATGTAAATAAAAGTAGTGAATATACACCAGAAGGGAAAATTAATAAAAATAATGAAATTCTAAATAGATTTATTGATAAGGTAAATTATGCTGCTTTAAATCATTGGGAGTATTTAAATAATGAGATATCAATAATACTTAAAGAATATAAAGTTAAAAAATTAAAAAAGACAAATGACTTAAATACTGAAATAATGCCACAGTTAATGTATGTTACTACTATGGTTAGTAATATTACCAGCATAAATGATGCAGATCTATTAGAATCAGTTTTTGATTACATATGTTTAGAAAATAATTTTAGCGATGAAATGGTTAATATAGTTTATTTAAAGGCTAGAAATATAATAAATAATGATATTCCTAGTGTAGATACAGGAGAAGAAAAAACTAATAAAACTGTAGATGTTATTGAAGCTTCTAAGCGTGGAAGAAATAGGAGTAAGGTTAATGAGATAATTAATAAAATTGAAAAGTATAAAAAAGATTACTTGAATGAGCTCGAAGCTATTGCTAATACTTTTAAATTAGGTGCTTCAAGAAAGCAATATCCAGGAAGTTTACATTTAAATAAAGATATAAAGAATGATTTTACTTTAATGACTAATAGAATGAACAATCCGTGGAAAAGAAGATAATAATTTAATATTTACTAATAGATGAATGGAGGATAAGAATATGGATAAGAAAATTATATGTAAAGATTGTGGGAAGGAATTTATATTAACTGTTGGAGAGCAAGAGTGGTATAAGGAAAAGGGATTCAATGATCCAGTAAGATGTAAAGAATGTAGACAAGCTAGAAAAGTAAAGGAGATGGAATAGAATATGATAATTAACGGAGTAGAATTACAAGATTTAGATATTTATGATTTAGAGGTTGCTGAAAAGTTTGATAAGGAATTAAAGGTTGTTGCTGGAGTTGGTGAAAAGTTAGAAGGCTTATCAACGCCAGAAGTTATAAGAACTCAATGTACTGCTATTTTTAATTTTTTCAATGAGTTATTTGGTGAAGGAACTGATAAGAAGATATTTGGTGATAAAGTTAACCTAGTAACTTGTTTGAAAGCTTTAGATGAATTTATAGCCCAAGTTCGTGATCAAAAGGAGCAGATTGAAGAAATATCAAATAAATATTCTATTAATAGAGTTGCAAGAAGAAATAAAAAATAATTCAACATAAAAAGACAGAGCTTAGGGCCACGCTTTAGAGCAGTGAGCCAATGCCTGCTTTTTTTATAAGAAAGAAAGGAGGTGTTCGATATAAGCGACGGAAAAATTATAATCGATACAAGTATAGATAATAGTGGTGCTGAAAAAGGAATTAAAAGTCTTAGTAGTAAAATAACTAGCATGGCTGGTAGTATATTAGGTACTGTTGCAAAAACAACAGCTACAATGGTAACGGCAGCTACAGGAGCAGTTGCAGCATTAACAAAAGTATCAGTTGCACAATATGCCGAATATGAACAGCTAGTTGGTGGGGTTGAAACTCTTTTTAAAGATAGTAGTGATATCGTAAAAAAATATGCTGATGATGCCTATAAATCTGCTGGATTATCAGCAAATGAATATATGAGCACTATAACTGGGTTTACTGCTTCACTTTTGCAGGGGCTTGGTGGAGATACTAAGAAAGCAGCTGAAATAGGCAATCAAGCAGTTATTGATATGTCTGATAATGCAAACAAAATGGGAACAAGCATGGAGATGATTCAAAATGCTTATCAAGGATTTGCAAAACAGAACTATACCATGTTGGACAACCTTAAGTTAGGCTATGGTGGAACTAAAGAAGAGATGAAAAGACTCTTGGCTGATGCAAGCAAATTAAGTGGAGTAGAATATAGTATAGGGAATTTTAGCGATATTATAGAGGCTATTCATGTCGTTCAAACAGAGTTAGGTATTACAGGAACTACTGCATTAGAGGCAAGTACAACTATTGAAGGTAGTTTTAATTCAATGAAATCAGCATGGACCAATTTATTAACTGGAATGGCTGATGATAATGCTAATTTTGATGTATTGGTAGATAATTTAGTTAATAGCATGAGTTCTTTTGGTCAAAATTTATTACCGAGAGTAGAAATAGCGATAAATGGTATTAGTCAGTTAATTGATAAGCTACTTCCACCAATTATTGATAAATTACCTGAATTAATAAATTCAATATTGCCTGGCTTGTTAGATGCAGGAGTTAATGTTGTATCTTCACTTGGAAATGGAATTCTTGAATCATTACCAACAATATTAGATTTAGGTATAGAAGTAATACAAACTCTTATTACGGGCATACAGGGCAATTTACCTGCAATTGCAAATGGAGCTATAACTATAATAATGTCTTTAGCAAATGCTATAATGGGGCTTTTACCTACGATTTTAGAGATAGGATTACAGTTGTTAATTACTTTAGGGCAAGGGATAGCTCAAAATTTACCTACTTTAATACCGGTTATAGTTAATACAATAATGAGTATGTACAATATGATTGTTGAGAATCTACCACTAATAATAGATGTAGGAATAGAGATATTATTAGCCTTAGTTGAAGGTATAATAAATGCTCTACCAACCTTAATACAAGAGATTCCAAGAATTATAAATGGATTTTGTAATGCTATTTATGAGAAACTTCCAGATATTTTGAAAGCTGGTATAGATATAATTATAATGCTTGTTAAAGGCCTAATAGATAGTATACCTATAATAGTTGAGAATTTACCACAAATAATTATGGCTATAGTCAATGTATTTACTTTGATGAATTGGGCTAGTATAGGTAAAAACTTAATAACCAATATAGGCTCTGGTATAAGCTCAATGGTTGGTAATATAGGCTCAATATCTAAAGGAGTTGCAGAATCAGTTGTAAATGCAATAAAAGGAATATTTAATTCTAATGGTGGCTCAATAGGTAAGAATTTAATATCATTTATATCAAATGGTATATCATCTATGTTAAGTGGTATAGTTTCAGTTGCTAGTAGTGTTGGATCTAGCGTTGTAAATACTCTTAAAAATATTTTTTCAATGTCTAGTATGGCTGAGATAGGAAAAAATTTAATAAGAGGTATCTGGAGTGGTATCTCTAATATGACAGGCTGGATTATTAACTTAATTGGTGGTTTTGCAGATAGTGTTATTAAATCAATTAAAAACTTCTTTGATATTCATTCACCATCACGTGTTATGAGGGATTTAATAGGAGTTAACCTTGTTAAAGGTATTGGAGTTGGAGTTGATATGGAAACCCCAAAACTTGAAAGAGATATTGATTTAAACATGGATGCTTTAGTGGCTAAAATGGAAGCAACTGTAGCTTATGAACAAACAAGGAGCATTCCAGGAAGTGTTGTAAATAATAATTATCATACAGTTAACAATACTAATAATACTTCAAGTGATTCAGAAAGCCTAGTTAATGCAATTAAAGAGTTAGCAGGTAGACCAATTAATTTAAAAGCACCTGATGGTGATACAATAGTTAGTTATATTATTGATGATTTAGAACCAGTGATGGGAAGAAGATTAGCCCTAGCTTCTAGAGGAATGAGATAATTATATTTTAATTATTGCTAGATATTTAAATGATATCTAGCTTTTTTGCGTAAAGGAATATTAAAAATGGTGTAGAATATTTAATAGTAATACAATGTCGCACAAAGGGGGACTAGGTATGAGATTATTAAATAAAGATAATATCCTAGAGCAAGTTGAATATATAAATAAAATTTTAAGAGGTAAGAAAAAAGGATTTACTAGAATTGCAACAGAAGATTTTAATATTACTTCAGAAGAGCTTTTAAATCAATTGAAGTCATTTGGATATAGTAAAGTTAAAAATCAATTTATAGATGATAGAGGACAATGTGTGAGACCAGATGTCGCACCTAAGGAAACAGAGGTTATTGTCATACCTAAAAAGGACAATGTAGCACCAGTGGAAAAAGAGAATTATCAGAAGTTAATGAGTAACTTTGATATCTTAATGGAAATGATAGAGAAGTATAAGAAAAACAATGAGATAGCAACGTCAGATATAGTAGTACAGTTACCTTATGAAAGCAATAAAGCTTATAAGGCTTCAATTAGGATCCATAAAGAAGTGCTTGAAGAGTTCAAATTATTTTGTAGTAAAAATAAAGAGTTTAGCCAAAAGGAATTAATTAGTATGGCTTTGGTTGAATATATGGATAAATATAAAAAATGACAAAAAATAT
>ERZ773145.2417-NODE-2417-length-13268-cov-7.601075_pt1 | contig 13268 bp, 7 predicted proteins | sample MGYA00580848_ERZ773145 | MGnify/ENA primary metagenome ERZ773145 (study PRJEB29015, sample SAMEA2737858) | human gut metagenome | biome: human gut; feature: human-associated habitat; material: faeces | place: China | collected 2012 ... | reverse complement strand
TGGGCTCAAGCATGCTCACCAACTTCGTACAGTCGGTCTTCGCCATAGGAACGGACAGCAACAATCCCTCGACGGGCAGATATGTGAAACAGCTCAAGAGCAGGAACGGCAGGATAGTATGGGACGGGAACCATGTGATACCTTATGTGATTGACAAGACGCTCGATCCTACAATGCTCCGTTTCATACAGCCTCTTTATTTACTTGTGTAAAATTGTTATGGGTATAGCCAGTTATTATGCTTGTTGCGATTGTTATGTTATCAGCTTTAGTACAGTACATCTGATAATGTATAGGGGAAAGGCTCTTTTATGTAATAAAAAGTATGTAAGTCTGATAGTTACTTAGGCCATATATACTTTAGTAGAAACTATGGCATAACATTTTCCGCAATACTCATTGGCTTCGGGAATGACCATTCAAAGATTTCACATTGAATTAATAAAAATAACCGGAGTAGGATTATGATTTCCTTCTCCGGTTATAATGAGAGTAAAAGTAAAGAAAACACTTTATTGTAATAGGGCGAGATTATACTAAATTATATATCAAAGACTTTACCTATTTTTACCTTTCAACCTATTAATTGTCTTGACGATTTCGTTCATTACCTTTTTCTTAGAAGTTTGGAATGTTTCAAGTTCCTTAATAATGCTTGTCTTATCATGATATAAATTATACCAACCTAATGTTTCGGCAGCCGCTATACGAAGCTCTTCTTCTTGGCTTTCATTTTTGATAATATTCAGTAATGGATCAATGGCTTTAGTGATAGGTTTATTTCGGAACCTACTTATTTCGCTTTGTATCTGTTTGGTAGTACTTTCCGGACTGTCAATAAGTGCAAAATCTCTTTCAAGTCCTTTCTTTTGGCGAGGAAGGTATTCTAACAATTCATTCACATAGGAAGAATCGTAGAAAGACCAATCGGCAGCCTGTTTCTTCAATTCATTCAAAGCCATATCATGGTCGAACGTGTTGATAGCACTAAAAATTCTGAAACGATGGCGGTTTTCATGTCCGCGTAATAAATAGCTTTCTATCCATGCCGGCAACAATTCCGGATTGCAATTCTTTTCAACGTATTCCACCGCATAACGACGGATCAGTTCATAACTGTCGTTCATGGCTGTCTGCAATACATCGGCAACCTCTGTCGGATAGTTCAAAGCTAATAGGCGTAATGCTTCCAACCGCACAACGAAATAGTTCGATTCGTGGTAACTTTTCTTCAGCAACTCAACGAGACCACTATAATTTGCCATTGACAATTGACGGAGCGCCATTGCCTGCATGTCAGCCATAGGGGAATTCAGCTGTTTTTTCCAGAATGTAACATTTCCTTCCTGCGCAACTAAAGCTTGGTTGATGTCCATATCCAGCCCGGCATTATTGGTGAAGTGAAAAGTCGGGTCACCGATCAGATGATTTTCCAAGAAGCAGGTAAAACGAGTGAACTGCCCGATGCGCATACCGGCAGCTAACAAGCCGAGAAATTCATCCGGCCATTTATCTTGAATGGTGTTAACCGTACATCCCATAGTAGCAATGGTCTTACCCTTATTGAATATATAAGAGCCTACAATGTTGTCATCCAAATGGAAAGAACCGTTGAAACAAGCATCGAACAATATAAAACGCGCATTAGGAGTCAAAAGACGAATATCTTCAGTATAGATATCCATATTACGGTTTACAATGGAATCCGATTTTATTTTCTCCTCATCGAAAGCTTCCGCACACCAACTTTCAGGCACCCCATACTGCTTGGCATATTCTTTGATAGCAGCTTCACGCCCATGTTTCTTGGCGTATGAAGGCACTTTGCTTCGCAAGAATATTTTGGCATTCTCAATACTCAAATTAATACCGGAACCATTTTCATAGCCATTGATATACTGCATGGTGGGGCCACCGTGGTGATGGAATAGCATGACATCTAATCCTTCGCGCTGAATCTCGTTCAAGTATAATGGTTTCATCGGATAGCGCATGTTAAAATCATAGAACTTCACTGTATTACCCGATTTGAATATTTGCGGCAATTGCTCACGTAAGGCTATTTGCTCACCGCTCCATGCCAAAGGATCTTCAGAATTGTAACCATGGCCACGGGCCATAGTCAGTTGGTCAAATGCATTTTGCTTTGCTTTTTCGGCAACTGCCTTTTTTAAGTAATCGCGTAGCATCTGATAACGGTTCTCACCTTCTAAATGTAATGGACGGATACGGGCCGAATAAATATCCGGTGAAATATACTGTTTAGAATCAGCACGCAATGTCATATAATGATAGTCAGGTATCAAACTGTCTTGTTTAATATAATCAAATTTTAATCCGAAGTCATCATAATAACGGTCGGAAGGAACGCTTGATTTCTGCCAATTGGCTTTGGGAGACCTTTTGAAAGCCGAAGATAGATGATGTGCATCACGAATCATTGGAATAGGGATGTCACCTATAAATACGCAACCCTCCAAAGGCGTTTTCTCATTCTCATGCAATTTGACAAGTTGCTCACGAATAGGTTCGGGCCTTTTCCAATCATCAATTAGCAAGTAAGTACCTAAACCTTCTTTTTCTATACTGGTACGATAAGCATCAATTTCACTTTTCGCTTCATCATAACTTTTCTGATCGACTACAATTGCAAAAGTAGTCTTTGTTTTTATACTAGGATGTACAACTGTTTGCGCCTGCATATCCTGTAAGCACAAAGCGGTAATTGCCAAAAGGATGTATTTATTCATATTTATAAACTTAATCTTTTGATTGTCTGTTCAAGCTCTGCTTTTAAATCTTCCGGAAGATTGGCTGTTTGTTGCATCTTCTTTATTTCTTCAAGAATGTGTGGCCGTTGTACAGAATTAGTAAACCAACCTAATGCTTCGGCCATTACTACACGTACTTCCTGTGGATTACCGGCATCACGAATTACATTCAAATAATCATCCACGTGGAAATGGAATGTATAGTTACGCACATTGCGGATTGCACTGATACGTTTTGCTTCCGGTGCAGCTACATCCATCAAGGTCTGATGGACTTTTGCCTCTTGTACAAACATTCTTTCCAGGCTTCTTAGTAATCGTTTTTTCTCTTCGTTTTCATTCAAACGGTCAACTTTTGCATAAAAGTCTTCTATTGTCTTTTCTACTTTCTCTTTCGGATAAAGGCTTAAAGCCTTGTTGGCACTCATTTGTACGCGTAAGCGTTCATTATGTTCGACCAATGCTTCCACAATAGCGGGCAATAAGGAATCGTCACCTACAAATCCAGCATAAATGGCACTTTGGCGAGCTACCATTTCATAAGTATCGTTCAAACCTTCGCGTAATGCTTCGATGAAGTTGTCGTCCTGATAACGGCTCAACAACTTGATAGCTTCCATACGAACCGTATTGAAGCCACTTTCCCGGTACTTCTTCAGGAGCAACGGAGATAATTCCTTTTGGGTATCGGCGTCAGCCAGCATACGCATGGCCAAACTTTGTACATCAGCGTATGGGCTGTTTAACAAATTCTTCCAATAGGCTTTGTCATCTTTGTGTATTGTTATATCGGTACTTAAAGTATTGGCTTCGATAGGAGCAAAACGGAAAGTGGGATCACCAAACAAATGACCTTCAAGTGATACGATTAGCTTATTGTATTGCCCGGCTCGTACACCATGGGACAACAAACCAATCATTTCAATAGTCCAGCGGTCTTGCAATACGTTACGGGTATTTCCTTGTGCTACTAATGTCTGACCGTCATTAAAGATATATTGTCCTGCTATATAGTCGTTTTCGTGAAAAGAACCGTTGTAGCACGCATCAAACATTATCATCTTCGGATTAGTGGAAAGATTTCTCTTCATTAAATCTTCCGTTACGATACGTTCATCAGCGTAGTGAAGAGAGTCTGCTTCCCAGAACTTAGGATTGTCCAGGTCTTTAAAAAACACCTCATTCACTTGTCGTTTTTCCTGCATCTGAATACGTAAGGTGTCTTTGTCACGTTTTCCAACATGGGACATGACTGCATTATAAAGTGTACTCTTCAACATTTTATAACGATTATTGAAATCAGTGCATGCCAATTCATCATTAATAAGCTGCCCTGTTGGCATTCCATGTTCATGAAACATAAATAAGTCAAGGTCCTTTCGTTGCAATTCGCTGAATAACTTATATTTCATAGGGTGTTTCATTCGGAAGTTCCAATGTTTGAATCCCATTTGACGACCAAAAGCTAATGGAAAGTTCTCCATATAAGCTTTTTCGTCATCCATCCATACAATCAGGCAATCGGAATTGTAAGAAGCACCATTGAATGAGAATACCCGATCTAATTGATTATGCTTATCTGCCTTGGCAGCAGCAGCTTTCTTCAGATATGAGGCAATGGCCGCATATTTATCCCCTTCCTTTTTTTCCGGATACTTGATACGAGCTGAATAGAAAGTAGGATTTAGCCGCTGGGGACTGTCTTCTGTCAATTTGTAGTAGAAATGCTGATGATTTACTGAGTCTTGCCTGATGAACTCAAACTTTAAGTTCAGATCATCATAAAAGCGGTCGGTAGGTACGGAAGACTGATCCCAAGGAAAGGCTTTCTCATTCATTTTGAATGCAGTAGTCATGTGTTGCGCATTACGTACCAATGCGACAGGCACATCGCCGATTAAAACCAGACCTTCCAATGAAGGGCATTCTTGATATGTTTTGATGATTATCTGTTTGACTTGATCTGGATTTTGCCAGTCACCGCTGATCAGATAAGTTGCCAAACCATCATCTTCAACCGCAGTTTTGTACTGATGCATGGCATCTTTGGTATTTGCATAAGTTTGGTTATCTGTTATGATAGCAAAAGCGGTAGGTTGTTTGACCAATGGCTTTATGACTGTTGTTTGTGCATTTCCTGCCAATGGCAAAAGAAATGCCAGATATATTATTTTTTTAATCATGGCCAATTAATTTTTAAGTCTGTAATATGTACGGTCGGCTTCTTCACGAAGGTTCTCGGATAAGCTCTTATCTTTTCTCAGTTGATCGCATACCCGAAGGATGTCAGGCTTCCGATAAGAATGAGTGAACCAAGCAAAAGCCTCCAATAAACAGTTTTTTAGCTTTTCACTTTCACTGGAGTCGGTAAGTAAAGCCAAGAGGCCGTCTACACAGGCATGTGCCATATGATTTTTCAGAGAATTGCAATAAAGGATGCGCCAACGTTCGGAAGTTTCTTTGCTTAATAACTCTTTTTGCATGCTACGACTATTATTGGCATTCTCCAAAACCTTACGCATCTCCTCCTTGTCTTGCAACACATAGGTCTCAGCCATTACTTTATCAATTGCCGCCTGTACGGCTGCCTGATCAAAGACTTGAAGCCCCAAACTCACATTAAATGCCACACGCTCGGATAGGTTGTCTTCTACATAGGCTTTGATTTGCGGATAAACATACTCGTTCAGTCCCACATGTTGCATCATACGAACAGAGGTGCGACGAATAAATTCATAGGAATCCGTAATGGCCAAGTGTAAGACTTCCCGGAAGTTTTTGTCACTAATCTTCTCAAGCAATGCCAAGCAGGTGAAACGTACCATCATGAACGAGGAAGTTTCAAAAGTTTTTCTTAATAAATCAGAAATACCCGGATAGTCATTGCGATAAAGGTTGTGCAAAGCAAAATTCTGTATGTCGGCATAGGGCGACTGTAATAACTCCAACATGCGGGACTCGCTATATGGTTCTTTGAACAAAGCATTGGCATCTACCTCATTGATAGATTGAAAACGTAGAGTAGGGTCACCGGTAATGTGCGATTCGAGAATATTCGTCAATTTAGCCCATTGCCCCACTCGTGCTCCCATGCCTAACAGGCCGAGCATCTCGTTTGCCATTTTATCTTGCAGTACATTGACTGAATTGGCAAAAGTAGTTACGCATTTTCCTTCCGACATGATATAACGTCCGGCAATGTAATCTTTTTCCCGGAAATCACCATTATAGCATGCATCGAAAATTACCATACGGCTATTAGGCTTAAACTCTGTAACTTCCGACAGGATAATACCGGTGCGCAGGTCTAGTAAAGAATCTTCTGCAATTACTTTGGGATCATCATAGCCTGCAATCCAAGTAGTGTCCAAACCGTATGTGTTTTTCATCATATCCAGCATTTCGTCGAAAGACTTTTTGTTGTTTTGCTTTCTACGCGCTAAACCACGATAATAGTACTTCATTGCATCTACATGAGCATTCCACCTATTAGTAGCGGGACTACCGGAAAGATATTGACGTTCGGGCATACCATGCTCATGAAAAATAGACAAGTCCAGATCTGTGCGTTTCAGCATATTAATGACATCGTCCTTGGGATAATCGCTGAAATTATAACGGATGAAACGGGCCCGTCCCTCTTTATCGAATACGCCCGGCATTTGTTCGCGAATAGTAAAGGTTTCCGGTGTCCATGCAGTCAATGAGTTAGAGTAAGAGCCATCACCTGTATAGGAGAAGAATTGGTCTAATTTATTGTTTATCTGGTGCTCAGCCACCACTTTTTTAAAATAGCGGCTGATTTGCGCATGCGGTTCTTCGCCGTTATCAACAGCTTTGACACGTGCAGAATATATGTCACACCGAATTTGCTGTGGAGATTTTATAGCCAAATTATAATAGAAGAAATTATTTTCGACACTGTCCTGTTTCAAAAAATCGAATTGTAGGTCGAAATCATCGTAGAAACGGTCGCTGGGCACTGAAGAATCTCTCCAGTCATTGTTTTTCTCATCCATTTTAAAAGCGGAAGTCATATGCTGGGCTTTGCGGAGCATTGGAATAGGGATATCACCGACAAATACCACTCCTTCCAAATTATCCTTTTTGTAGAGCTTAACAATAACTTTCTTTACATCTTCCGGTTTATTCCATTCATTGTATACGATGAACGTAGGCAACCCTTCCATTCCTAGAATCTCCTGATAGGCTTTAAGCTCGGCTTCACAAGCCTGAAATGTCCCTTTATCTGTAATTACAGCAAAAGAGGTGTCCTTTACTTTCACAGCCGGTTTAACAAATGTCTGTGCCCGCAGAGATAATATGCTGCAGAGCATCAAACTTCCAGTTATTAATTTACGCATGTTTTGTAATATAGATTTCGTTATGTAGCATTAAAAATTACATCCTAAACTTATCGATAAATGAGTACGCCCATCATAATCATAGTCAGAGGTATTTACACGATCGAATACAACTTTTGCAAATAAGTTCATACGTCTGTTTTCTCTGACTTGTTGCGAATACGTAACCGACCCGCCAATACGATAGTAATCACAGGTATAATAATTAGTCAGCCCTTGTTGTAATTCGGTTACAGTTGGATAGTCTGCATGGCTGCCACCATATACATATTCACCTCCCAGATTATTGTTATACGCAACATGAACATCTATTAAAAGCCTGCGATTCAAACTATTGCCTAAAACAAAATTTTTTTTGCCACCTAAGCCTAAAGATAAATTTTCTGCATTCTGTACAGAATTAGGCATTAAATATTCATCGTCTTGCTTGGTATAATTCACATTTAATTCTGCTTTCCAACTATATTCATTCCCGCGGTTTCTGCTTAATGCATAATTAAGAGAAGCGGTTTGTGCCTTGTACGTAGAACGGATGTTATTATATAATTCCACCCAGCCACTTTGTGATTCAGAGTTATCGCGTTGAGAAATATACTGAATACCATCGATGTTACGATTTGTATATGTGGTTCTCATATAATTGGTATAGTCCTTTCCTTCCTGAATCATCGTTAAAGAAACATGAGCAGTTTTATCTTTTACACCGGCTATTTTTTTAGGAGTCGTATAGCTCTGCTGAACAGTTTCCGCTTTTACATCGTAACTGCCCTCAAGCAGTAAATTGAAAGAGGGCATACTGAAGTTGTACTGGAGAGCTCCACCGAAACGGTCTCCAATATAATTGCTGGTTACACCGCTGCCTATTCCTTTTATGGCTGTTCCCAAACCGTATAATATATAATAGTCCTGATCCACATAAGAGTTGACATTACTCATTCTTGAGTCTTCCTTGATAGAACTATACTTGAAACTTGCACCAAACTTGTGTGAATTATTCAACTTGTAAGTAATCCCCGGCGTCAGTCCCAGCGTATAAAAACGGGTATCCACACGCGGGTCACGCTGTTTGGCAGCTAATGTAGCTACATAATTACCTTCCAACCCCAATGCCCAATGATTACCAAGTAAAGGAGTAGCTGCACGAAACTTCAGATCGTAATATTGATTTCTCCATTTGCTTAAGTGCTGGTCTGCGACATAGTAAGGCATTCCCCTGAATGGATCGGCAATGGAGGCGTTATATCCGGCATCTGTCAGATTTTTTTGTGCAAAATTAAATGCTCCCCACACATATGCATTTTTCAGATTGATAAAGCCTTCACTGGATACACCTACGATAGCCTCTTTCTGCCCCTCTTGCGGACGGCAATAGTTTCCGTCCTGTAAGTCATATCCCAATATAACATTCGAATAATTCTGAATATCATCGAATGGCATACCGGCAGCATTCTGTGAATGAGACCATAGTCGTCTTGTTTTCAATTGTTCCATAGCGGCGGGAGAGAAGCCCTGTGCCGCTCCCACCATACTTACAAGGCAGGCTATCATTACCAGCAGGCAGCTTTTCATATAGTTCATATATTGTTTTTTCATTGTTCTGTCTTTTTAGTTAATTATTACAATGTGTGATTCCATGAAGGCATTTTTGCTCCATTACGACGCATTACAGGAACAACGCCACGTTCAAAGTCATCCGTACTGTTGTTTGTATCCTGATATATATATGTACCTGTTTCTTCGCGAATAATAGGATTACCTTCTTCGTCTGTGGACAATTTGCGAGCAATACCTAAACCGCAATAAGTAGCTCCTACCCAAGTAATACCTGCATCAAGTACACCGGGGACACGTTTTGCATTCATCTTTGACTCATTGTTTACTGCTTCAACAGCATCCAATACATATTTAATAGGTATTTTTGCATAATAAACATTGCTGTTCGGTTTGCTAAGATCTGTTGTCTTCATATTTTCATCGTTGACCGGATCCCAAGCTTCTCCTTCAGGAACACGAAAAATCACATAAGCACCTCCGAATACGGATGTCAAATATTGTGGTATACTTCCCATCTCTGCTTTTCCTTGGTAGAAAACATGTTGCATATCATAAGCTGCCTGGTCAGGGAAGTTTGGATTATTCATATTAAACTCAAACTCAGAACTACTGCCGTCTATAGGACTTTGAGGGTTATAGATGTCCAACTGATGGTTAGCGGCAAATTGAGAAATGATGCAAGATTCACCTGGCGCTAACGGATATTCGGTTCCATTTCCTGGAAATTTCCACACACGTTCTCCATATGCATAATTATTACCGTCCGCTTCCGGCCAAATAGGTAATTTAGTGGTAGCTGTACCCGGAGTTAAATTTGCGAAATAAATACCGTCCAAATACAAAATGTCAGCAGAGTTATTGTATATCTCATAGAACTGGTCTCGGAAATAGACTCCTCCTTTTTCCGGACGGCTACCGCAATAATAAATCTCCTTGAATATTAATGGGCTCACTTTAAGCCCTTGTACTTCAATATTCAATGCGCTACCATGCTTAAATAATGCCGCATTTACAGAATTGCCATTGATGTAGTATTCATTGTTTTCTGTATCGATCGCTGTACCGGATACTGTTACCGAATAAATTCCGGGGATAATTCCGTCAACTTTCACACTATTATCAGTTACTTCTTTTACATAATGTAAATCTTCATCGTAATTGTCGAACTTTACAGTCAGATCTTTCAGTGTGGATATATTTTCAACGGTAATATCCAAATATACATCCACTGTGATAGGATTCACTTCTGCTGTGCCAGACATGTCCCTGAACGAATCGCATCCTATCAAAAGGGTACTTGCCAATGTAAACAAATATATTAAATATTTTTTCATAACTTCCTAAACATTATAAAGTGAGTGATAATTCCAGCCCAAAGAAAAATCGGTTATTCAATTGAGTATACGAACCCGGATTACGTTTGGATTCTCTGCGCGGATAACTTCTGAACATATTGTTGGCAAAGAAAGAAACACGTAGCATATTGCTAATTTCTTTAGTTACATTCAAGTTAAAACAAAAATAAGGACTGTATGATTCTTTTATAGCATTATTATGACTTACATTATTCAACATATATCCATATCCTGCATCCTTTACTTGCTGGGTAGTGGTATATTTCCCCTTGGGAAACATATTTACAGACGCATCTTCCAATGCTAAATAGCCCACAGGTATAGAATCGTTTCCAAATGTATTCCAATTAGACTGCTGCCAAATAGCTTGTGCTGTCATCGTAACAACAAAACCGATACGCGGGATATTGTGAGTGGCACGTAAAGTCGTTACAAATTGTTGTTTGTAACTTGCATTGCCTTCTTGAGAATAAATGGCCACCGGTTTACGGGCTGAAGCAGCATCTTCGCTATTGTCATAGAAGCTATAACCCTGACGCCAACTCTTAGTACGCATCCATGAGCCATTTATTTGGAAGGCCGTACGGATAGCATCAATACGTCCGATATTCAAATCAAATTCTAAACCTTTAGTTTCTATATTTAAATTATTAGTTGGTTTTGCATAAGTAGACAATACCGGTAGGCTACTACTAAGCTCTATCCCGTTTTCTGTGCGCTGGTATTCATTGTAGATAAATGTATTGAAGGTGTTGAAGGTTTGGCTCATTACATAACCATCCTTCAGACGCTCCTTATAAGCTATTACATTCAGATTGGTTTTACCCACTCGTAAATTAAAACCGACTTCTGCTTTATGATTTTGGGCAATCTTCAAATCTGAGTTATCTACTTGCCGAACTTCTGTGGTAGTCATAAACAAGCGCTGGCTTTCCGGAATATTTTCATTGGTAAGCTCATTTATATTGATATATTCAAAATATGCATTTTCTGGATATAAATAGAGAAGAGAAGGCATCTTTGCAGCAATACCGTAACCTCCCTGAAGACTTAATAGATTCGGAATCAAATCAATGGATGCATTTACACGTGGCGAGAAAATGCCTCCTACTACTGAGGTATGATCATAACGCACACCAGCCTGAATGTTCAAATCATGCGTACCGCTTATGGACCATTTGAAATTATCTTCCACATATGCACCAAATTGGTTAATGAAAGGAATATCCTTATAGTTACGTGGACGGAAAGATGAATTATGACCGTATTGACTACGATAAGGAGGAGTACTTGGGTCATAAGTTTTTCCTTTACCAACGTTACCGTCACTCCGGAAATCCGCACCAATCAAGATGCGGTTGTTTACATGACCGCTCGCCTTGAATAGAGAACTCGTCACTTTAGCAAACAAATTAACTTCACGACTATCGATCTCATAGTGTCCCAAATAGCTGCTTGGTAGATAAACAGCATAATGATTTATGTCTTCCGGTCCAAAATTAGTAATTTGATTACCATTGGCATCATAGATATGCTGACCTGCAAAGTTACTAAGTACCGCACCGTTTGTAGTGGTCATGGAATAAGGAGATGTAGCAGAACTGTATACGGTTTCATAATAACTGTCTTTATCCATATACGTACCTGACAATACATAGCGTAGTGTTTTTAACCAGCCCTTATTTATATTCCATGTACCATTGGTATTCAAAGTAAAACCTATATCGCGGCCTTCCGAAGCTGTTTTAGTTTGTTCATCATCAGGATTACGTTCACGTTGATCCTTACCATAAATAAAATCAAAGCTGGAATTGGTACGTAACTTATTATTAAAGAAAGTATTTGAATAGAGCAACTTTGTTGTGGCACGCTGATAGTGCTGGTAACTGGATATTGGATTATTCGTATTATAAGCATAATCTGCACTTACATTTAAAGCGCCTTTCTTTTTTCCAAGTTCAAAACCGGTTCCCATAGACACCTGATAGATATTGGGATTGGCTTTTGCTTTGACACGTAGCGGCTCACGACCAGCTTTTGTATTAATAATTACTGCTCCTGAGGTCAGATCACCATATTCAACAGAAGGGATACCACGAACGATTTGTATAGACTCTATATTTTCAGTAGAAATACTACGAACATCGGTTCCACCAGCCGGCGAGGCACCTCCGGCCAATGAAGCGGGTGTTTCCGTACCACTTAATACCGTAGGGCTCATCGCAGATAGATTAGCATTATTTGAGATGGGGGCACCATCACGAATTATTGCGGTGCCCATAGCATTCATCGGAGCTTCCGGACCACTGGAACTGGAAACTTGACGGATGTTAATCTGTTGTGCCGAACTCATATCTTGATTCTGTGAAATTCCACCTGGCATCAATGACATTACATCATATAAACTGGTCGCTTGCATATGGTCCATAGCAGAGCGGGAAATGTGAGAAGATGTGGATTTGCCTGAACGGCTGTTGGTTGCAGTTACTGTAACTTCTTTCAACTTAAAATCCTCATTCCTCATTGTAAAATTAAGAACCAAATCCTTATTTACATTTATTAAGGTGTCAATGGAGACTTTGCCCAAATATTGAATTTGCATACGAATTTTACCAGTAGGTACGTTTTCCAGTATGTATCTACCATTTTCATCAGAGGTTGTCCCTAGTGCAATTTCAGGAATAGACACAGCTGCAAATTCTAAAGGCAAACGCTTGTTGTTGTGGTCGTACTCATAAACAGTGCCTGTAAGTTTTACTTTGTAATTGTTTTGCGATCTAACTGGGAGAGCTACTCCTAAACTAATAACCACAAGCATGTAGATAATAGTATTCCATATACCTATTTTTACTTTCCTTTTCATAAAAATTATAGTATTAGCATTCTTTTTGACAAAGGAAAATGTTTTTTTATTAATATACAAATGTTTATTATGAAAAATATAAATATAATTTCAAAATAAACAATAAAAGCGAGATAATGTAATAAAATGTAATTTGTTATTTTAATGACCAGTGGGTGGTACCTGACAAATGATAAAGCTGTTATTATGATTGCACACCGCCTAAAAACAGTACAGAAAGCTGAACGGATTTTCGCTCTGGAGAATGGAAAACCGTACAGCAGGGAATACATGAAGAACTTGTGAGACAGGATGGGATTTATCGTCATTTTATTGTTGAAAGAAGAGAGGCAACAAAATGGAGAGTTTAGGAGTCTAAATG
>ERZ773145.2403-NODE-2403-length-13315-cov-3.800452_pt1 | contig 13315 bp, 18 predicted proteins | sample MGYA00580848_ERZ773145 | MGnify/ENA primary metagenome ERZ773145 (study PRJEB29015, sample SAMEA2737858) | human gut metagenome | biome: human gut; feature: human-associated habitat; material: faeces | place: China | collected 2012 ... | reverse complement strand
AGAAAGGAAGCAACAGCCAGCGCATGAGCCTGTATATATCCAGCCTTCTGCCGGGCGTTCCCGGCGCCCGCAACTCTCTTTTTGCCGGGCTGCCCCGAGCAGGTTAGCCGCGGGGCGTCCGGCAGAGGGCTGGAGCCCTTATTACGAAAGAAAGGAGGAGAACCCCCATGAATGAATACGCGAAGAAATCCATTTTGGAGATGGCCCGTGGCGGTTTTCTGGAGGTCACAGATCTCGAGATGACCAAGGCGATTGCGAACATTATGGATCCCAACACCTCTGCAACGGCCAAGCGCAAGATCACCGTTACCATCGAACTGAAAGCGGATGACAGCCGGCAGAATATCGGCGTCAGCTATACGGTCAAATCCGCTCTGGCACCCACAAACGCTGTGACCACCATGCTGTATGTGGCCGACGAGGAAAATGTTGTGGAGATGGTCCCGCAGATCCCCGGCCAGTTCGGAATTGCCGGAACCGAACAGGAAGCACCCCCGGCGCTCAAACTCGTTAAATTTGCCTGATGAGGAGACAACACCATGCTGAAAGAATTTATCGAACACATCCAGAAGACCACGCAACCGCTCATTACCACGGTGAACGGCTCCACCTTCCGCATTACCGATGACGGTAATGTAAAGGAGATCCTGCCCACCATTTTCCATCCGGACACACTGGACTTGAACAGTCTGGACGCGCTGGTAACGATGGTCAGAACCGAAGCCAGCGAGATGGATGCCCCGCTGTACATCGCCGTTCCGGACTGCAAGACTGTCCGCTGCTTCGGCCAGTCCAGAGATTATGACGAGCGCTGCTTCCGGCAGGTCTATTATGAAGCACACGCCACAGACGTTCCCGGTTGGGAGGCAAAGACCGCCCTCGGTTTTGAGGAAGCCCAGATCGCACTCCGCACCCGCTTCCAGGAAACGCCGGATACGCTCTATGCCATGAAGCTGGTCAGCGACATCTCTTTGGGAGCCAAGGTGATCTACAACGATAACGGGATCGCCACCACTATTACCACTCAGAAGGGAGTAGCACTCCAGACCAACGAGCAGATCCGCCCGCTGGTGAAGCTCCGGCCCTATCGTACCTTCCAGGAAGTCGAGCAGCCGGAGAGCATCTTCCTGATTCGCGTCAGTGACCGGGGTATCAGCTTCATTGAGGCTGACGGCGGCATGTGGCGTCTGACTGCCCGGGAAACCATCAAGAAGTATCTGGAAGGCAGACTGGAGCAGGAAGTGTCTGAAGGTTCCGTCCACGTTGTTCTGTAAAAAGAAATGCCCCTGGCAGGTCTCGCACACCTGTCAGGGGCAGATCGGCACCATGCCGAACAACTTCACCCCTATCATAGGGGTAGAAAGTGAGAATGTCAATGAAAACCACAAAAATTACGATCAAAAACCTGTTTGGCATCCGGGAGACTACCCTTGATGGGAAGTCCGTGGAGATCTCCGGCCCCAAGGGGAGCGGAAAGACGTCTGTGCTGGATGCCATCCGTTATGCCCTCACCAACCGTTCTGACCGGGACTATATCGTTCACCAGGGCGCCGATGAGGGCGAAATCATCATTGAGACCAATACCGGCCTGTCCATTGACCGGAAGGCCCTGCCCGCCAAATCCGCCGGCACGGTGAAGGTGCGGGACGGCTCTATGCTTCAGACAAGACCGGCTGAGTTCTTGGCCCAGATCTTCACGCCGCTCCAGTTGGATCCGGTGAAGTTTACGCAGCTCTCCCGTCAGGAGAAGAACCGAGAGATCCTGAACCTCATTGAATTTCAGTGGGATATGAACTGGATCAAAGAGCAGTTCGGTGAGATCCCGCAGGGTGTCGATTACTCCAAGCATATCCTTGAGGTCCTGAATGATATTCAGGCGGAAAACGGAATCTATTTCCAGTCTCGGCAAAACATCAATCGGGATATCCGCAACAAGCAGGCTTTCATTGCCGATATTGCCAAGGATATTCCGTCTGGCTATGACTATGACCGCTGGAACAATTATCCATCCGGGGAGAAATACCGGGAGCTGGAACGGCTGCGGGAACAGAACAGCCGTATTGAGCGGGCAAAGGCATTCCGCAGCGGCTATGACGCCAAACTCCGGGGATTGGAAGCGCAGCGGGATATGGATCTGGCTGCCATTGACAGTGATATTGCCAGAGAACGTGCATCCTTGACCGGCACGATGGAACGCCTGAAAGCGGAGCTGAAGGCCACGGAAGAAAAATTGTCCGGCATGGAACAGCGCCGGCATGAAAAGGCCGATGTGGTGCAGTCCAAATATGAGACTGCCACAGCCAAGCTGGAGAAGGATATGGGCGTTGCGGCGGATTACGCAGGCCGGGAGCCGGTGGACACCACAGCCCTTTCGCAGGAACTGGATACCGCCGAGGAGATGCGGAAGCACCTCAATGAGTACCAGCGCATGGTAGCCATGCAGGCGGAACTGGAAGATCTCACGGAGCAATCCTCTGAGTTCACCCGGAAAATCGAGCTGGCCAGAGAGCTGCCGGCGAAGATCCTTGAAACCGCCAAGATCCCCGTGGAGGGCCTGACCGTGGAAAACGGCGTGCCGCTGATCCGGGGCCTGCCCATTTCCAATCTCTCTGACGGTGAGCTGCTGGAGCTGTGCGTGGATATTTCTGTCAGTAAGCCCGGCCAGCTCCAGATCATTCTCGTGGATGGCGCTGAGCGGCTGGATAAGGAGAGCCGGGATCGGCTGTACGCCAAGTGCAAGGAAAAGGGCCTCCAGCTGATTGCCACGCGGGTGACGGACTCCGATGCGCTGGAGGTGACAGAGCTGTGACTGCTGCGGAACGTTTACAGGCTGAAAAAGAGCGTCTCCTCACAACTACCGGCTTTTATGTCCCACCATATAGAATGGCAAACCTGATGAAGGCCGCAGCCAAGATCATGGATATCATCATCAAGGCGGATACCAATATTTGCTACGAGGAATGCCGTTTTATTATGGCTATCGTGGATGCTGCTATTCCAAGAGTATCAGATCAAACGGAGGAATGTAATCATGATGACGAAAGATAGACTGCGCCAGCTGACCGGAGATGAGCGCCTGGGCCAGATGCGGGAATCCGAATATCTTGGAGCCGAAGACATCGATGACGATGTGGAGCCGGTACTCACGATTGCCGGCCTCTGGTATGGATCCGTGACGCTCCAGCGTGGAAAAGAGAACAAGGACGTGCTTTCCTTCACGGAAGAACGTGTGCCGGGCATTATGCAGGTCCGGCCGCTGATCGTCAATTCGACCAATCGAAAGACGCTGCGAAAGCTGTTCGGAGACGCCAAGGCATCCACGCTGGTTGGCAAGCAGATCCAGCTTTTTGTGGATCATAATGTCCGGGACCCGCAGGATGGCGGTATGACTGACGGCATCCGCATCCGGCCCTATAAGCCCCGTGTGCAGAAACAGGAACCGGTGCCGCCCTGCACGGACTGCGGGCAGGTTATTGAGCCTGCTTTTGGCAAGGATGCCCGGTGGCTGGCTGCACGCAATACCAAGAAGTACGGTGTCCCCCTGTGTGCTACCTGTGCCCAGAAGAGGAAGGATGCCGCCGAAAAGGCCGCTGCGGAAACGCAGCAAGAAGCTGAAACCGCTGCGGAAACGCAGCAGGAACTCGATCCTGATCGCATCCAGGCCGATCCGGAGACCGGGGAGGTGCTGTGATGTCCCTACCTGTTGTTACGGCTGAGAATTATTACTCGCCTGAAATGAACATGGCCTACATGGGCTCCACGCAGTTTAAGGCTTTCGAGAAATGTGAAGCGGCGGCTCTGGCGGAGCTGAAGGGGGAGTACCATCCCCCTTCCTCCACGGCCCTTCTGGTCGGCGGCTACATTGACGCATGGTTTTCTGGTGAGCTGCCTCTTTATCAGGCACAGCACCCGGAGATCTTCAAGCGGGACGGTACCTTGAAGGCTGAATATCTCCGGGCTACCGAGGTAGTTGCGCGTATGCAGTCGGATGAGCTTTATATGCTTCTGATGTCTGGCAGGAAACAGGTCATCCGTACCGGCGAGATTGCCGGTGTGCCGTTCAAAATCAAAATCGACAGCCTGCTGGATGGCGACACCTGCAAAGCCATTGTGCAGCGCTTCCCTAATACGGCAGCCGCACTGGGTTTTTGTGATGGGGCCATTGTAGACCAGAAAGCCATGAAGGATATGGCGGATGTGTGGTCGGCCGAGGATCACTGCAAGATCCCGTTCATCGAGTTTTACGGCTATGATATTCAGGGAGCCATCTATCAGGCCATCGAGGGCAATATGCTGCCGTTCGTTCTGGCAGTTGGCACAAAGGAAGAATCCCCTGATCTGGAGGCCCTTTACATCGCAGACGAGGACTTGGCTGCCAAGCTGGCTGAAGTGGAGGACCGGGCACCGCGATACCAGGCAATCAAGGAAGGTCGCATTCAACCGACCCGCTGCGAGCATTGCGACTACTGTAAAGCCACCAAGCACCTGACTGCCATCCTGAATTACAAGGAGCTGGCCGCGGATGCCTGGGAATGATCTGGCCCGACAGATCAAGGAACATTTGACAGCTCGCCAGGTGGTGGAGCTGTATGGCTTTCATCCGGATCGCGGCGGTTATATCCAGTGTCCTTTTCATGCCGGAGACAATCACGGCAGTCTGAAGGTCTACGATGGGAACAAGACCGGCTGGCATTGCTTTGGCTGCGGTGCCGGCGGAAGCGTGATTGATTTTGTAATGCGGCTGTTTGGACTCAGTTTCGCGCAAGCTTGCCTGAAGCTCAACTGTGATTTTGGACTTGGCCTCACCGGCGAGCGTCCCAGCATGGCAGAGAGATCCGCTCTGCTGGGAGCTCGCCGGCGAGAAGCACAGGAAAAAGAAGCTGCTGCGGCGTTGTATCGAGAGAAAGCGGCAGAATACCGACAGTTATGGGAAGCTCAAAAATTTCTTTCCCCGGATATCGTCGGATACATCCATCCTCTGTATGCGGAGGCGGCCAAGAAACTACCAGTCCTTGAATGGTGGCTGGATCAAAATATAGGGAGATAGCTATGAGTGAAGAATGGAGCTTCGAAAAAGATGATTTTTTAACCACAACGCCGTATGAGGCGCTGTATGCGTATCACAAGGAGCCTTTCACTCATGCGGCCAAGATGGAGGAACTGGCGGCATATTCCGTTTCCAAGGGATTTAAAGGCTTCAAGACCATGTACAAGAAATACGTGGAAAGTCTGAAGGCCCAGAGCGGCACCATTTATATCGATAACGTTACCAACTTCACGAACCAGCCGCTGGAGCTCAATGCCGGCGACTGGGAGGCAGATGACAGCGGCATTTTTAAGAAGAACGGCTATAACGATGAGGTTGCCTGTCCGCATCCGATCATGCCGGTGGAACGGTTGGTGAATATTGACACGGGTGAAGAAAAGCTTCAGCTGGCATTCCGGAAGGGCACCATCTGGAGAAAGATCATCGTCAGCAAGACGGTGCTGGCCAGTTCCAATAAGGTCACGGAGTTGGCTGGCTCCGGCATTGCGGTGACCAGCCAGAACGCCAGGGCTTTTATTCAGTACATCTCCGACATGGAAAACATGAATTATTATTTGATTCCGGAGAAAAAGAGCATCGGACGCTTCGGCTACATACCGGACGAGGGCTTTTCACCTTTTGTTGACGGCCTGATTTTTGACGGTGACGCCAACTTCAAGGCGATGTTCCAGACGGTCCGGAGCCGGGGCTCTGAAACAAAATGGCTGGAGACGGCGGCGGAGGTTCGGGAGATGTCCACAACGGTAAAGATCATCCTGGCGGCTTCCTTTGCCTCGGTACTGCTGGAGCCGCTGAACTGTCTCCCATTCTTCGTCCATTTATGGGGTGTTGATTCAGGCACCGGCAAGACGGTGGCTCTGATGGTGGCCGCCAGCGTATGGGGAGACCCTGCTGTAGGCGCTTATGTCAAGACCTTTGACGGTACCGTGGTCGGCATGGAGAAGACAGCCGCGTTTCTGAACAATCTGCCATTCTGTCTGGATGAGCTTCAGCTCGCTAAGGACAGCAAAGGCCGTACTACATTCGATGTTTATAAGCTGGCACAGGGCGTTGGCCGAACCCGTGGCAACCGCTCCGGTGGCGTGGATCTGACGCCAACATGGAGGAACTGCATCCTGACTACGGGTGAATCTCCCTTGACGGGCACGGCCAGCGGCGCCGGCGCAGTAAACCGTGTTATCGATATTGAATGCAAGTCTGCCCAAGCGGTTATTAAGGACGGTATGCGGATTTCCGGTGCAGTGAAGCGGAATTACGGTTTTGCCGGAAGAAAATTTGTGGAGCGTCTTTATCAGCCAGGCGTAATAGATCAGGTATCAGAACGGTACCGGGAACTGTTTCGGATCCTCAGCGACCGTGACACCACGGAGAAACAGGCCATGGCCGCTGCCGCAATCATCCTGGCGGACGAGCTGGCCTGTCAGTGGATATTCTCCGGCCAGCAGCCGTTGACGATTGAGCAGGTATCGGAGTTCCTGGCATCCAAAGCGGCGGTATCTGCCGGTGACAGGGGTTATAAGTACCTGTGCGACTGGGTTACGCAGAATTCCAATAAACTGTGCGGCCGCTCGGAGAACCCCAATATAGAGGTCTTGGGTGCATTGGAAGATGGGCGGGCATATATCATCCGCTCTGTCTTTGAACGTATCCTGCAGGACGCAGGATACTCGACTGCGGCCATGATTTCATACCTGAAGCAGTCAAACTTGATCGAGACCCGGGGACGGGCCAACACCAAGGGAAAGCGGATCAATGGCATCCCTACGGAGTGTTTCTGTCTGCGGTTGCCCTCGGTTGAACTGGATGATGAAGCTGACCCGGATGAGCAGCCATTATAGTGTGGAACTTGAGGAACATGTGTGGAACCAGTGTTCCACAGGCTGTAACCGTTGCGGCACAAGGGCTACAACATCATTTTTAGAGGGGTGTGGAACTGTGGAACAGAAAATACAGCATATTTAAGAACGTGCGTGTGTGTACGTTTGTTCGAGTAATTTATATACACACATTTTCGTGGAAATTTTTGAAAAATTTGTTCCACGGTTCCACGGTTGACCTGTATCCGTTGTGGCACAAGGCTTTCAAGTGTGGAACACAAGTTCCACGCTGTTCCACAGTTCCACGTTTTTTGGAGGAAAATTATGGAACTAAGGCCATATCAAGCCGAATGTATTGAAACCATCGAGGCGCAGCCGCCTGGTGCGTTCCTCGCCCAGATGGCAACAGGCCTCGGAAAAACAGTTACTTTTGCGAATATCCCCCGGCACGGGGAGAGAATGCTGATCCTGTCCCACCGTGAAGAACTGGTGGAGCAGCCGCGCAAATACTTCAACTGCTCCTACGGTATTGAACGTGCCAAGCAGCACAGCCACGGCGAGGAGGTTGTCAGTGCCAGCATTCAGACGTTGGCGCGCCGTCTGAGCGACTTCGATCCGGAGGACTTCCGTCTCATTATCTGCGACGAGGCCCATCACGCAGCTGCCAGCACATACCGGAAGATCTTCGATTACTTCCGGCCGGAGAAGCTGATTGGTTTCACGGCCACCCCCAATCGAGGTGACAGGGTTCGTCTGGATACGGTTTTCAGCAAGATCATCTTCCAGAGAGATCTGCGCTGGGGAGTGAAGAACGGCTATCTCTGTGATATCCATTGCCAGCGGGTAGACATTGGGTTCGACATCACCGCAGTTCATACCCGCCAGGGCGATTATGCACCCGGCGAACTGGATCAGGCCATGGACGGCACCGCAGATGCCATTGCACAGGCTTACAGAGATATGGCTGTGGGCGCCACGCTGATTTTCGCTGTTAGTGTACATCAAGCTGAAGAAATTGCCAAGAGGATTCAGGGTGCTGTGGCGGTTACCGGCGAAACCAAGAACCGTTCCGCCATTATTGATGCTTTTACTGCCGGCGAGATCCCCTGCATCGTCAACTGTATGGTATTCACCGAGGGCACCGATATTCCTCGGGTGGAAACGGTCATCGTGGCGAGGCCGACGCAGTCAGAAAGCCTATATGCTCAGATGGTAGGGCGCGGCCTTCGGCTCTATCCGGGAAAGCAGCGTCTGGAGCTGATCGACTGCGTGGGCATTACCGGAAAGGCGTCCCTGTGTACAGCACCCTCCTTACTTGGTATCGACATGGATAATGTGCCGAAACGGAAAGAGAAGGATATCGAGGGAGATCTGTTTGAACTGCCGGAGAAGATTGAGGTAGCCTCCGATTCTCCGGAGAGCTGGGTGAAGAACATCCACCTGGTAGATCTGTGGGCACAGGAAATGAAGTATCAGACCCATGACGTTAACTGGTTCAAGATGCCGGACGGCTCACTGGTGTGTTCCCTGGCTAATAAGCAGCGTATGACAATCCCCTGCCCGGATGCTTTGGGCATGGTAAATCTACCCAACGGCTCCCGCTGCGGGATGCAGGAAGCGCTTGACCGGGCATACCTTACGCTGATCCGGGACCATCAAAATGATCGGATGCTATGGGATCTGCAGGCCGTGCGGAAATGGGGAAAGTCTCCCGCAACGGCAAAGCAGCTGGAAATCATCAAAAAGCGCTGTAAGGGCTTTGACATCGCCAACCTCAGCAAAGGTGACGCAAGCCAGATCCTGAACAGGCTTCTGAATGAGCCAAAGAAACGGAGGGGCGCATGAAATACAAAATTGCAAAGCCGGAAGACCGGGACGCTATGATCGTTATTCTGGCCCGAAACGGATACACCGTGCGGCAAGGCAAGGAGAAGAAACCGGGTGACAAGGTTGCAACAGCGTTTGTGGAGGTGATTGAGCATGGCAGGTCTGAGTGAGGCCCAGCATCAGGCTTATGTCATCAAGTGGAGCCAGCAGCCCTCTATCCACCGGCAGTGGCCTGAATTGGCGCTGCTGCATCACATTCCCAACGGGGGCAACCGTGAAACTATCGAAGCAAAGCATCTGAAAGACCAAGGTGTAAAAGCAGGCGTACCGGATCTGTGCCTGCCAGTGGCACGGGGACAGTACCACGGCCTGTATATCGAGATGAAAACCGAGCGCGGACATACATCTTACGCGCAGGAATGGTGGGGCGATAAGCTCAACGCCCAGGGCTATGCCTGGAAGGTTTGCCATGGCTGGCAGGCAGCGGTAGCAGTCCTGGAATGGTACCTGCAGTTATGAGCACTGGATTTACGTTTCCCTGGGAAAAGGTTGCCATGCACGGTGAGGAGCTGCCTGAAGGTTTATCCCTGCCGGATCAGATGGCCTACACCTGCCTGCGGAATATCTATTTTCTGTATTATAACAAGACAATCTCACGGGATCAGGCGGCTGCCGAAAAGCAGCGTATCCGGGTTCAATGGGAAAGGGCTGCCAGTGTTGCTGAATTCGAACGGAAACTCTCGGAACACCACGCAAGGGTTATCCGGGAAACAGAAGCGGCCAAGACTGCCTGCCGGAAAGATCCGACAGCGGAAAACGCCCTGCGGCTCTGTAACGCAATAGATGGACTGCCGTCGCCTGATATGGAAGGGATTTGCTGCCATGAGTGACTATCGCCGTTGGACAAGTGAAGAAGAGCAGTACATCCGTGACCACTGGAAAACACAGAGCGACGCGGAGATGGCTACGGCCCTGAAGCGGATGGAATGCGCCGTGCGTAACAGACGCCGGGAACTGCGGTGCTCCCCGCAGAAGACTTGGACGCCGGAAGAAGAACGGTATCTGGAGGATCACTGGGGCACGGTATCCATTCCTGGCATCGCCAAGAAGCTGGAGCGGACAGTATCGGCGATCAAGGTTCGGGCTGAAAGGCTGGGCCTTGGCGGGGTGCTGGATTCTGGCGACTATGTGACCTTCAACCAGCTGATGCTTGCGCTTACGGATAATGCCAAGTCATACAGCTACCAAATGGAGAGCTGGGTCCGCCGAAGAGGTTTCCCGATCCATACCAAACGTGTTGATAAATGCGTATGGCGGGTGGTTTACCTGGATGAGTTCTGGGCGTGGGCGGAGCAGCACAGAAGCTTCATCGACTTCTCCAAACTGGAGCCGCTGGCACTGGGCAAGGAGCCGGACTGGGTGCCGGAGCAGCGCCGCAAAGACTTTCAGGCGTTCTCCCTGCAGCGGAAGGACCCATGGACCCCGGACGAAGACAGCCGGCTGAAGATGCTCCTAAAGCAGCACAAGTACGGCTACGCGGAGCTGTCGGAACTCCTGCACCGATCTGAGGGGGCTATCGTCCGCCGATGCAATGACCTCGGTCTGAAGGAACGCCCGGTTCGTGCCGACAATCACGGGAAGTCAAGCGTGTGGACGGACGCGGACTACCAGGCTTTGGCTGACGGCATCCGGCATGGTGACAGCTATCCAATGATCGGCAAGGTCGTTGGGCGCTCTGAGAAGGCCGTCCGTGGGAAGGTCTATTTTACATATCTGACCGAGGATGCCGACAAAGTACGCGCTATGCTGAAGGACGGGCCGTGGGGCTACGGTGCCCCGGAGCCAACCGTGCGGCAGGGATTTAGCCTCTCACGGACACGGACAGAGGTGCGGAAGAATCTCTCGATCCTGGACGCGCTGCTGCGCAAGCGGATGAACGATTTGGGTTATGACCCGTACTGGCAGCGGTTCATGTGCGCAAATTGGGATCCGGTGAAAGGCTGCTCTGCTGATTGCGCCGACTGCGATTCCTGTACCGAGTTTCCGGCGGATCAAGCCGCAGTATTGCCGGATGTGCGGCGGGGAGTTTTTGGAACGGCGGGAACAGACCTTCTGCCCGAAATGTCGGGCCATGCGTAAAAAGCAGGCCCAGAAGAAATATGCCGTGCTCCACGCGAGGGGCCGGCTATGATTCAAAAACTATCGCAACCCCTTTTAACCACCACGAAAGAAGGTAATCATTTATGAGTTTTTCATCTAATTTTGAAGTAAAAGCAACTCTCTATTTCCGGGTTCATGATGCAGAGCTTTACGGCGGCCCCGGGACCGTAGGCTTCGCAAAGCAGTCCTTTGAGCTTATCCCGGGCGCGAAGTTAGAGGACTTCAATGACATTATGGCCATAGACTGCAAATCAAGCATGGCAGCGATGCTTAACGTTCCGCCTGAGAAGCTGGAGTTCATGACTGCGGAGGAATATGAACGCGAGAGCGAGGATGAGGACGATGAGTGAAATTAAGTCTGCCCAGTGCGCAAACTTCACCGCCGCCCTCGGCGAGTCCTTCCGTTTTTGTACCCTGGACGGTACTGGACGCCCATGCGGACAGTTGCTCACTGGAAAGGTTCAGAAGATCCGTCGGGCCGGGAGAAAAATGGTCGTTGACCTCTATATCCCGGCCAAGAGCTGCACGCACACATACTATGCGGCGGAGATCTATTATCACGGCCGCCCGCGGGAGGGATTGATGTGAAGATTCTCTCCTTCGGTGCGGGAATGCAGTCCACTGCTCTGGCACTGATGAGCTGCGAGAACGCAGTACAGGCCCCGGCTCCGTACCCGCTGGTGCCAGTCTATGACGCCGTTATCTTCTGTGACCTCGGTCTGGAGCCGCCTTGGGTAAAAGAACAGATGGAGTTCACCAAGAATGCCTGTGAGAACGCAGGGATCCCGTTCTATGTTCTGGATACCCCGCTGTACAAGGACTTTACGGAGAACTTCGGAGAGCGCCGGGTCATCAGCATTCCTTGGTGGACACTCAAGAATGATGGCCACAAATCCAAGATGCCCCGGAACTGCACCATCGATTACAAGGTGGAGCGCATTTCCAAATTTGTCCGCTGGGAGCTGCTGGGATACCGGAAGGGACAGCGGCTCCGGTCGGAGGATATCAAGGCGCATGAGATGCACATGGGATTCAGCGCTGAAGAAGCGCATCGATGCAAGGAAAGCAAGAGCCCCATGTTCGTCAATAAGTTCCCGCTGGTGGGTATGGGGCTTACCAGGGCGGACAACTACAAATACATCCTGGAGGAATGGGGGATGGACACAAAGGCAAGTGCCTGCGCCTTCTGCCCATTCCACAAGAATTTCTTTTACCAGTACATCCGGGAACACGAGCCGGAGACCTATCAAGCGGTAGTCGGTGTGGATCACCTTCTGCGGGATAAGAACCCGAAGCCGCCCATGGATTCCGACCTGTTTATCTCTCGGAGCCGGAAACGGATTGAGGATCTGACGCCCGCAGATTGCAACGACGCCGAGTGCTTCGAATACTGCGGCCGACAGGTATGGAACGGGTTCTAATGAGAGACTAAAAAGGAGAATCAGCATGAAAGTGATTTATAAAGCGCCCGGCTGCGCGCCGGAGCCGCGGGACATCCCCAACACGCTGGAAGAGCTGCAGGCTACCGTTGGCGGCTATATTGAGACAGTGACCTTTGCCTCGGATGCCTTGGTAATCTGCAATGAGGAAGGACGTCTTCAGGGCCTGCCGCATAACTGCAGATTCCTTGGTGTGGATTTTGTGGGGCCCATCCTGATCGTTGGCCGTGACGACGAAGACTTCACGGATCTGCGGCCCGAATATTTCGCCACGATACTGGATGCGCTGAAGGAGAAGAGAAAATCATGAATATTACTATTGCCGCAAAACTCATGGAGTTATACGCAGCCTGCCCTAACTGTGGCTGCGAGATCGTTGGGAATGGAAAGGGCGCTTTGGAATGCGATACCGAAGCTGGCTTCTTCAGACGTTCTTGTGGCTGCGGCTGGTGTGTCGAAGTCACGGAGGGAATCGTGAAAGAAGCGCTGGCCGAAGATCCTCCGGAGCTGCCGGCTAAAGGTCGAAACCGGGAGCCTGGCCTGCCTGGGATCCGGACATGAGCATAACTGCGGCATGTCCGGATGCGCAATCATGCGGGAGGCCGCCGACCGGATTGCCAACATGAATACGCATATTCTGGCGCTCCAGAAAGAGATTGAAAATCTGCATATGGATAGGCTGCCTGAGACTGCCACACAGCCTAAAACTGACCTGAAACCAGACACTCAGACGGTGAAAACCCCTTAAACCACTACCTGTTTCTGCGGCCTCTGGGTGGGGACGGTCGAAATGGCCAAAACCACTACCAATTTCTGTTCCGCCTTCACGACAACTTTTGGTAGTGGTTTTTGCCCCAAAAAAAGAGCGTTTCCGGCCTCTTCATGATATCGGATTTTGCCCCAATTTTGACGCCTAAAAATCCGATATGCCGGAAAAGACAGGAACCATTGAAAAGGCTGCGTTTGTGGATTGGCACGGTCGCAGTTTTTCACCTTAGCTATAAAGCCCTACGGTAAAAAAGTGT
>ERZ773145.2401-NODE-2401-length-13319-cov-8.406288_pt1 | contig 13319 bp, 8 predicted proteins | sample MGYA00580848_ERZ773145 | MGnify/ENA primary metagenome ERZ773145 (study PRJEB29015, sample SAMEA2737858) | human gut metagenome | biome: human gut; feature: human-associated habitat; material: faeces | place: China | collected 2012 ... | reverse complement strand
CGCGAGCTGGGTTCAGAACGTCGTGAGACAGTTCGGTCCCTATCTGTCGTGGGCGCAGGATATTTGAGGAGTGCTGTCCTTAGTACGAGAGGACCGGGATGGACGCACCGCTGGTGCACCAGTTGTCATGCCAATGGCACGGCTGGGCAGCTACGTGCGGATCGGATAAACGCTGAAAGCATCTAAGCGTGAAGCCGGCTCCAAGATAAGATATCCCATAACGAAAGTTAGTAAGACCCCTTGAAGACTACAAGGTTGATAGGCTGCGTGTGTAAGTACCGTGAGGTATTCAGCTTGGCAGTACTAATAGGTCGAGGGCTTGACCATGAACTTTGGTTCAAGCAAATCTGCTTCTTTATTCAGTTTTGAGGGTGCAAATCCCTTTTATATACAGCTTACCCAATAGGGTAGGCTGTTTTTTTGTATGAATAATACATAAAAAATAAAACATTAAATTATCTGCGTAAAATGCACCACGAATGTGAAATACTATTTGTGGTGCATTTTTATTATTTTATATTATTAAAATCACATTAATTTTAATATTTAAGGCTAATTACTTACATAAATCATATATCAAGTACAAAGTTTACCAGAAAAAGCCTTTTTCATACCAGATATAACAAATTTAAAATAAATTATGTTATAATTAACATCTAACTGAAAATATGAGGTTAGTGTATAAAAATTCATTATAAGAGAGGTAGAAGAATGAAAAGAGGAAAGAGGTTATTAGCCATACTACTGGTATTAATACTTTCTGTTAGTACGGCTGGTTGCAGTAAATTTGCACAACAAAATCAAAGTTCATCGGAAACAACAAGCAGTAAAAAAATGACTCTTGAAGATGTAAAAAAAAGGGTTATAAACGAAGCAAGTGAATATTTAAAGAAAAATTATCCTGATGATAATTTCACATTTGTTTCGATTGGCTCAACTAACTGGGCTTATAATTACTACAGATTAAGTTTTAAATCTGAAAAATATGATAATCAACAAGTTATGGTTTATGGTAGTTTGAATGATGAAAGTGAGGTAACACCATATACTTACTCTGATGATTATTATAAATATTATATGAAGGATGATGCGGAAGAGTATTTTTCTTTAAAATTGAAAAAATATTTAGAAAATGAATTTGTAATTAAGGTAGATTTTTTTGATGGTATTGGTTTTACAAAGGCAGTAAACAACAACCAAACATGTGCTGAAAATATTGAAAATGATAATTTCAGATGTTTAGTGTATATTTTTTCCAATCAAGAATTTAAAAATGTTGGTAATCAAATTGAAAAATTCACAAAAGAAATAGCAGATAATAATATTACTATAACTCTCTATTATATATATACTAAGCAGTTAACAACGGTATCTAAGTATACCACTAATAAAATCTTTGATGAAATTGAGTCTTATAGTCTTGATGGAAATATAACTCCGATGTATTCAACATACGATGGTGTTGTAAATAAATATTAAAAAAGAATGGAGAATTTTTATGTCGGAAATTACAAATACACAATTACTTTTTTTAGATAATTTAATTTACTTAGACTTATTGAAATTTAAAAATCGAACATTAAATGATACTCTTAAAACTATTATTAAGGATATTGATGACTATGTTAATGGTGAATTCCTACCTGCAAGCATGACGAAAAGCCAGTGGGTAGAATTATTGGAATCTTTTTTAAATAATAAAGAAAATGAAGCCTTTTTAAATGATTATACAATACAAAATTACGAGACTAATGACTCAGATAAAAATGGTCTGCGTGCTTGTTGTTTTGTAAAAGAAAGCAACGGAAATATTGAAGATGTTGTTGCAGTATTTCGTGGAACTTCAGGCGTTAATGAGTGGAAAGATGATTTAATGATGGCGAATGCTGTTTCATCAGAAATAATGGATGATGCGGCAATTTATATAAAAAATCTTCCCGAAGAATATGGCAATAATATTACAGTAACAGGTCATTCTAAAGGTGGCAATAAAGCACAATATGTTACGATTGTTACAGATAGAATAGGAAGATGTGTATCCTTCGATGGACAGGGTTTTTCAAAAGAATTTCTTGAATTTTATTCCGCAAGAATAGAAGAGAGGAAATCAATAATAACATCTATTTCGGCAGAACATGATTTTGTTAATTCTTTGCTATTTCCTATAGCTGGGGATATAAAGTATATAAAAGCTGAGCTTGATAAGGAACTGGGTTTAAACCATTGCCCTAATAAAGTCTTTAATTCAAATGGAGAGCTTAATGAAGAGGTTGAACAGCCAGCCTTTATTTCAAGATTAATTTCTCATTTAACAAAATATTCATCAGCAACAATATCTGATTCGACTTTAAACGCTATTTTAGAGATTATTTCAGAGTGTGTGGTTGTTCCGACTTTTCTAAGTGAATCTAATAAACTTTGTAGTTTATATATAAATTAAAACTTACACAAAAATCATATATCAAGTACAAAGTTTACCAGAAAAAGCCCTTTTTATACCAGATATAACAAATTTAAAATAAATTATGTTATAATTAACATCTAACTCGCAAATATAATAAAGTTAAGTTTATAAAATAAATTATAAGAGAGGTAGAGAAATGAAAAAAAGAAAGATATTATTAACATTATTTCTTTCAGCAGCGATTGTAGCGAGTGCTGCGGCTTGTGGTACATCAACACCATCGGTTTCTGTATCGAACCAAGAAAACAGTGCAAACACACCAAGCACAGCAAGTGCTGTATCGCAATCTGCAGTAGAAAGTAGTAATACCACATTGAGTGAGGTTTCGCTTAACAAAAACGATGATTTTGATTTTGACGAGCTTTGTAAAAATATCGAAATCAATGGTAAAAAGTACACATTTCCATTTTCGCTTAATGATTTAGGGGAGGGATATACATTAAAAAATATTCGTTATTCTAATATAAATAAAAATAAAAACACCTTTGATGTATTTACTGAGATTTATTATAATGATGATTTTATGTTCAATGTTAATATTGATAATATACCCAAAGAATATTATAAAAATGAACAGAAACTATGTTCTATACCATTTACTTGGTTAGATCAAGATAATTGGGAAGAATCTACTGGTATGTATGAAAATTCTAAATTAATAAAAGTTGGTGATATTAAAATTGGCGATACAAATAATGATGTACTCAAAAAACTGGGTGTAGCGCATGAGATTGTATATAACGAGAATAATGGGGGAAAATTAGGAAGTTATACATATTATAAGAATGGTAATATAGATGGGGATTATATTTCTTATGCATTTGATGAGAATGATTGTGTAAATTATATTTCTATTATGCATAAATAAAATTTAAAGGAGATTGATTCTTATGAATAACTTAGTTGATAGTGCAATGACAAAATATGAGGACTTATTATCAGATGAAGATAAAGCGATATTTATAGCAGCTAAAAAATTTTTAGAAATAATTGAGGGACAGGCTATAGGAATTGCTTTTGATACTATAGCTTACAATGATGCAACTGCAGAGATGAATTTAAATTATTATAATCAATTTAAATATTCATTGAAAACTGGGGATCCTGAACATATTGATAGTTATTTATCTAACACTATGGGAACAGCTTATAATGTTAGTGGTGTTTTAAAATCTTTATATAAGAATTTACCTGAAATAATTAAAAAATGTTCAAATCTTAGCAATTTATCATCTCAGGATAAAGCTAAAAAAATTTCAGAATTATTGCCAGATATATTTGATATATTTGATAATGTGAGTGGCACTATAAATGATCCCATTGTTTCAACATATATATCAATGTTGTTCAGTATAGGTTCTCTTGCGTTGGAATATGGTAGCAAATTAATAGAGGAACACAACAGAAAATTAGAAGAAGTTATCAATGCTTGCATGGCTGTTATACCTAAAAACAAAAATGATGATAGAAGCAGCTTTTGCAATTCGATAAGTAATATATCTCATTATCTTATATCATATAATTCAGATATTGAATATATTCAAAGATATTATGACAGTATTAGCAGTTATATTGATGTAGCTGATATAGGTCAGAAAATAAAAAATGAAATGTCATCTATAACGGATAATATTTCAGAACTTATTAAACAACTGAACTCAAGTTTAGAAGGTATAACATTAACAAAAGAAGAACAAGATAAAATTGATGGATTATATTATACAATAAAAGAAGCAGAAAATTATAGTGCTAAAATGGGTTTAGATTCTATCCCTATTGGCTCCATTAGCTTTGGTGGTGTAAAAAAATCTGCCAATGAAGCAGATAAAAGCATAACAACTGCTGAGAATATTGTATATGACCCACTGGTAATAGACCTTGGTAAATCAGGCTTCGAGCTTACCGGTATAGAAGACGGCGTACATTTCGATATGGATTTAAACGGCTTTGCTGAAAAGACAGGCTGGATAACAGGTGATGACGCTTTTCTTGCATTGGACTTAAATGGAGATGGTAAGATTAACAATAGCAGAGAACTTTTTGGTGATAGAACCCTTCTTTCAGATGGTACATATGCAAAATCTGGTTTTGAGGCACTGGCACAATATGATTATAATCTTGATGGACTGATTGACGCTCATGATGAGATATATAACAGACTTCTTATTTGGCAGGATAAAAATAAAGATGGTATTTCAACCTCTGATGAGCTTATGACATTGAAAGAGGCAGGAATTACTTCAATAAACCTAAACTATACAGAAAAAAATTCTGATAATGAAATTAATGATTCGGTTCTTGCAAATATTTCGAGTGTTACTTTTGAAGATGGAACTGAAACAACTGTGGGGGAATTTAAATTTTCTTCAGACCGTATTGATACTAAGGATAACATTGAATTTAAGATAAGCGATGATATTCTTGCTCTGCCAAATGTGCGTTCAGTCGGAAGTGTTCATTCTCTGCATTATGCTATGGCTATGGATTCAACAGGTAAGCTTACAACCCTTGTTAAGAAATTTTTAAAATCTAAAAATTTAGACGAACGAGTTTCACTTATAGATGATATACTTTATAATCTTTGTGGAGTATCAGAGCTTGACCCTACAAGTAGAGGTCAATATATTGATGCAAGACAGCTTAATGTTATTGAAAAGATGATAGATAGGAACTTTTCAGGTCAATTTAGTGCAAATCCAAACCAACTTGCAGGTCCTATACTTCAAAAAACATATAAAAATCTTGCATCATCATATTATTCTGAAATGATTTATGGCAAAATTAAAAAATATTTAGAATTTATATCTATAGAAAATCTTCCTGATGGTAAAAAGCATTATGATTTGAGTTTGTTTAATTCATATGTATATTTCAAACTTAAAAGTGGTTCTGCCTCTGTTGTAACTCTTGCTGATTTAGGACGAGTTCTTCTTATTGAAGATAAAAATATGTTTATAGACTTTAAATCATATATATATTCTTTAAATATGCAATATGCTCAAACTATAGAAAAATATTGTGGTGGTATAGTTGGTACAAATTCAAATGATAGTCTCTCTCTTTCTACTGAAGGAGTTTTGGTTGGTGGCGCAGGAAATGATACATTAAATGGTTCTTCTGAAGATGATATGCTTCTTGGCGGCTTAGGAGATGATAGCTTATCTGGAAATGGCGGCAAAGATATATTAGATGGTGGAGAGGGAAACGATTATCTCCGTGGTGGAAGTGGAGATGATACATATATCTTTGGCAAGAGTTATGGTATAGATACAATCTATGATAACAGTGGATTGAATGTAATTAAATTTACGGACAATGTAAATCCAAACGAGCTTTCCTTAAAAAAGAATGTCTGGAATCTTGAGATAAGCATAAATGGAACAGAAGATAAGCTGATTATTCAGGATTATTTCTATAGCGATAACAATTCTAATTTAAAATATACTTTTGCTGATGGAACAAAATGGGTAAAAGATGATATTACAGCTATATTAAAAGTAGTTAGTGGCACTGATGCAAACGATAATCTTGGAACAGTATATGAAAGTTCAGAGTTATATGGATATGGTGGTAATGACACTATCAATGGTTCAAGTGGCCAAGATATATTAGATGGTGGAGCAGGAAACGATTATCTCCGTGGTGGAAGTGGAGATGATACATATATCTTTGGCAAGGGTTATGGTATAGATACAATCTATGATAACAGTGGATTGAATGTAATTAAATTTACGGACAATGTAAATCCAAACGAGCTTTCCTTAAAAAAGAATGTCTGGAATCTTGAGATAAGCATAAATGGAACAGAAGATAAGCTGATTATTCAGGATTATTTTTATAATAATGATTGTACTAATTTCAAATATATTTTTGCTGATGGAACAGTTGCAAAAATTAATAAATCTAATTTTTCGTTTGATAGTTTGGAAATAGATAATAACTATACATTTTCTTCTGGAGATGGTATTGTTAATATTTCTGATTCTGCTGGAAATGATATCTTGCAGATAAATACTGATATCTTGAATCTTGTATTTTCAAGAAATGAGGATAATCTTGATATAATTATGAATGAAACTAATGATGTATTTACAATAAATGATTGGTTTAAGGGCGAAAATAATCAAATAGAAAATATCATTAGTAATGATGGATATGCACTTAGAAATAACCAAGTTCAACTCCTTATTGAAAATATGTCAGTTTATACATCAGAAAATAATATTTCTTGGAGTGAATCTATAGAGAAAGATTCTATAGGAACAAGAAATGTATTAGAACAGATATGGGTTAAAGCAAATTAATAATATTTGAGATTAGACCAAATATAAGGTGTATTTTAGCTCTTTATATTTGGTCTTTATTTTATAGTAGAGAGGAAAATTATTATATAATGAATGATAAATTAGATAGTGGATTAGGTTGTTTAATAATATTGATGAGATTTTTGAATTTAAAGATATCTCAACAAGAGATAGAGCACATAATGCTTAATCAAAAATCTCAATTAAGTGACCTTGATATTATAAGCATAGCGAAGTCATTTAAATTAAAAGCAAAACTTCGCAAAATGAGCATAGAAGATTTAGCAAAATTAAAAGTACCTGTAATGGTTAAGGATAAAAATGATAATTATTTTATTGTTGCAAAAATTTTAAATGATAAAGTTATGATTTTATATCCTGATAAACAAAATCCTGAAATGATGGATTTGAATATATTCAAAGAATTTTGGAATGGAACAACCATATTACTGAAAAAAAGAGAATTTATAGATTCTGAAACAAAATTTGGCTTTAAATGGTTTATTCCAACAATCCTTAAGTTTAAAAAGCAATTTATTCAAGTGTTTATTGCAGTTTTTACAATACAAATTTTAGGAATTCTTACTCCGATAATGACACAAGTTGTTATTGATAAAGTCTTAGTCAATAATAGTATGTCTACATTGTGGTCTATTGCTATTGGAATTATAATAGTTTATATTTATGAATTGGTACTTGGAATAGCAAAAAATTATGTTTTTACTCATACAACAAATAGAATTGATGTAATTCTAAATTATAAGTTATTTAAACATTTGTTTGCACTTCCTTTAAAATACTTTGAATCCAGGCGTGTGGGTGAAACAGTGGCAAGAGTTAGAGAATTAGATAGTATTAGAAATTTTTTAACAGGTACACCATTATCTTCAATAATAGACTTTCTTTTTATTATTGTATATATAGTTATTCTTTTTATATATAATGTATCTCTTGCACTTATTGTAGTGGCTTCGATTCCTGTTTTTGCAATTCTTTCTGCAATTATTACACCAATATTTAAAAAGAGATTAGATGAAAAATTTAATGCAGGTGCCGAATCTCAATCATTTTTAGTTGAATCTATTAATGGTGTTCAAACCGTTAAATCTTTTGCGTTAGAAGAAAATTTTGAAAAAAGGTGGGGAGATATACAATCAGAATATGTTAAGGCAGGATATAGAACATCTATGGTTTCTGCTAATTCTAATAGTATAGCTCAGTTTATACAAAAAATGTTTGAATTACTAATTCTTGTTTTTGGGGCTGTAGCTGTGATGAATGGGGCATTAACTGTTGGTGCATTGGTAGCTTTTAGAATGCTTTCAGGAAGAGTAACCGGACCTGTTCTAAGATTAGTTCAGCTTTGGCAGGAGTATCAGCAAGCCTCAATGTCTGTAAAGCGTATAGGTGATATATTTAATTCTCCTACAGAACCGATTTCTAATACTAATCTTTCTAATCTTCCATCAATTAAAGGAAAAATATCATTTGATAAAGTAAGATTCAGATATAAAATGGATAATCCAGAAGTTATAAAGGGAGTTACATTTAATATAGTTGAGGGAAGTATAATAGGTATAGTTGGTCGAAGTGGGTCAGGAAAAAGTACAATTTCTAAGTTAATACAAAGATTATATATTCCAGAAAGTGGAAAAATCAGTATAGATAATATTGATATTTCATTGGTAAATCCATTGTGGTTGAGAACACAGATAGGTGTAGTATTGCAGGAAAATTATATGTTTTCTGGAACTGTAAGTGAAAATATTGCTATACATATGCCGTCAGCTTCAGCAGAACAGATTATACAAGCAGCTATAACAGCGGGTGCACATGAATTTATTACAGAACTTCCTAATGGATATGATACTATAATTGGAGAAAAAGGCATAGGACTATCAGGTGGTCAAAAGCAAAGGATTGCTATTGCTCGTGCTATTATAGCTAATCCTCGTATTTTGATTTTTGATGAGGCAACTTCTGCACTTGATTATGAATCTGAAAGTATTATCCAAAAAAATTTAAAAGATATTTGTAAAGGAAGAACAGTTTTAATTATTGCACATAGGCTTTCAACCTTGAAAATTGCTCAAAAAATTATGGTTATAGATAAAGGCGAATTAGTTGAGTATGATACACATGAAAATTTACTTGAAGAAAATGGCTTATATTCATATTTATATCATAAACAACAGATGGGAGAATAGTAAATGAAAGATAAAATCTCGGATTATATTTTAAAATATAGCCAACATAAAAACAGTGAGTTAAAATATGATTTTATGCCTAATATTCTTGAAATAATTGAACGACCCGCACATAAAGCCGGTAAGATTATTATATACTCAATCTTTTCATTGCTTATTGTTACAATTATTTGGTCTTGCATAGCGAAAACAGATGTTGTTGTTACTGCAAAAGGTCAGGTGATTCCAGAAGGAAACATAGTAATAGTTAAATCTTATCTTTCTGGAAATATTAAAAAGATATATGTAAAAAATGGTCAAAGTGTGAAAAAGGGAGATATTTTGATTGAGCTTGATACTGAATCTGAAACAGATATTACTTTTATAAAAGAACAAATAAGTATCATTGAAGCCGAAATAGATGTTTATTCAAAACTAATTGATGGAACAGATGTATCCAAAATTTCTTTAAAAAACTATGATGAAGATTGTAAAAGTAATATTGAAATTATTATAGAAAAAGAAAATAGTTATTCTTTATCTAAAAAATCACTTGAATTATCAAAAGAATCTGCTAAATTGGAATATGATAATGCAGTGGCAACAAAGGAAAGTTATAAAAATAGTTCAGAACTTCTTAAAGCCCAAGAACAGATAGTACAACAGAAAAAACTTCAATTAGAAAATGCTGAATTAAAAATCCAGAATCTGGATATAGAGCATAAACAAGAAATAAATAATATTTATTCTGAAAAAAAGAGTGAATTATCAAATTTAAATACAAAGCTTAAACAATATCAGAAATCAGAAAAATATACTCATATTACTGCACCATCTGGTGGTTATATAAGTAATTTAGCTGTAAATTCTATAGGGGATATAGTTAATTCATATCAAGAATTGATGTCGATTGTTCCAAATGATGTACCATTACAAATGGAATGTTATATACAAAATAAAGATATAGCAGATATAAATATTGGTGATACAGTTCAAATAAAACTTGATGCATATTCATATTCTGATTATGGAACTGTATCTGGAAAGATTATATATATAAGTCCAAATTCAGATGTTGTAGATAACATAGGTAATGTATATCGTGTTATAACTGACATAGAAAATGATAATAAGAATATAAAAATTATTTCTGGATTATCTGGTAATTTAGAAATTAAAACTGGACAAAGAAGTATTATATCATATTTTTTAGATCCGATTTTGAATGGATTTAACACAAGTTTAAAGGAAAAATAGGATTGTAATTGCACAAGTCCATAAAAAGTGGATAATGAAAAAACGACCGCCTATGGTAGAATTAAAGAAGCTACCATAGGCAGTTTTGTTATGCCAAGAGAATATCAACTTTTACAACAACTATCGTATTTAATTAAAAACAAAACTGACTTCGTTTGAAAAACGAAATCAGTTTGTTGCTTAAAATTTAATTTTCTACATTATGTGATCTTATACAATCTGAGATAGTGTATTTGAGGTGTTACGAGCCATTTTTTAAGTAATCGTAGACAAAACTCAATATTTCAATTATTACCAGAAAGTTAGAATTCTCGGATAATCTGAAGATTCTAACTTTGAGTGCATATATTTGTATAAAATCATATTTTGATAAGGTGTTGAACTGGTAAAAATTAAAATATATTCTTTTGATATTTGTCTTCTGAATTATCAATAATAATAGGGCAAAGAAATATCAAGCTGTATTTTTGGTTTGTGGTTCAATAGATTCGGCAGTATTTACTAGAGAATTATCTATAGTAATAGCACCATCGGATATTTCCGTTTTTAAACAATTTTCTGAAGAAATAACATTTTTAACGATATAGTTTGTGAGTTTATAGACCACAATGCCAAAGCTAAAAGCACCTGCTGTGATTATAGAACCTTTAATCATTCCACTTTGTTTTCCTGCTTCATAAAGATTTTGGATACCTTTTCCCATGTTTCCATCACCAAATAAACTGAGATTACGAGTTATTTCAGTTGCAGAATTTCCCACACTATTAAGGAGACCTATTTAGATGATCTATATTTTTCATACGTTTTCCCCCATTAATATACTGTTCTTGTGACTTTTATATTCACCACATATTGTGGTAACCTAACATTGACAATCATCAGCACTATACGGTTGCCGATTTACCTATGAAGCTAAATTTTTATGAAATCTAAGAAAAAGACCACAAAATAAATATTTTTATATAAAAAATTCAGACTTGGAGTTGTATCAAGCCTGAATATCAATTTGGTTGCGGGAGCCGGATTTGAACCAACGACCTTCGGGTTATGAGCCCGACGAGCTACCAAACTGCTCCATCCCGCGATATACTATTTTCGAGAGCTTTATTATTATAACTCTTTCAGAACGAAATGTCAATAGCTTTTTTAAGATTTTTTAGAAAATATTAAATCTTGCTTTAGCATACTTAATAACAGTATATGCGTAAAAACTAAAACTATTCTGAATAATTTTTAAAAAGTTGAGCAGAATATAAGGGCAAAGATGCTTTTTTAGAATAATATATAAAAAAATTACTGCAAAATATAAAATTCTCGAAAAGTAGAAAATAAATTTAAGAAAATTTTGTTAAATTTTAAACAAACACTTGTATTTTTTCTCAAAATGCTATAAAATAAAAGCAGTAAAAACTTAGGAGGTATAATTACAATGTCAGTTAAAGTTGCTATTAATGGTTTCGGCCGTATCGGTCGTCTTGCTTTCCGCCAGATGTTTGGTGCAGAGGGTTATGAAGTTGTTGCTATCAACGACCTCACAAAGCCTTCTATGCTTGCAGATCTTCTCAAGTATGATACAGCACAAGGTGGCTACTGCGGTAAGATTGGTCAAAATCTCCACACAGTAGAGGCTGATGACGAGGCTAACACAATCACAGTTGACGGCAAGACTCTTACAATCTATGCTAAGGCTAACGCTGCTGAGCTCCCATGGGGCGAAATCGGTGTAGATGTTGTTCTCGAGTGCACAGGTTTCTATTGCTCTAAGGCAAAGTCACAGGCTCATATCGATGCTGGTGCTAAGAAGGTTGTTATCTCTGCTCCTGCAGGCAGTGACCTTAAGACAATCGTTTATAGCGTAAACGAGAATACTCTTACAGCTGATGATACAATCATTTCTGCTGCTTCTTGCACAACAAACTGCCTCGCTCCTATGGCTAAGGCTCTTAATGACTATGCTCCAATTCAGAGCGGTATCATGTCAACAATCCACGCTTATACAGGCGACCAGATGATTCTTGACGGTCCACACAGAAAGGGCGACCTCAGAAGAGCAAGAGCAGGTGCTGCTAATATCGTTCCTAACTCAACAGGTGCTGCTAAGGCTATCGGCCTTGTTATCCCTGAGCTCAACGGCAAGCTCATCGGTTCTGCACAGCGTGTTCCTGTACCAACAGGTTCTACAACTATCCTTACAGCTGTTGTTAAGGGTGCTGATGTTACAGTTGATGGCATCAATGCTGCTATGAAGGCTGCTGCTTCTGAGTCTTTCGGCTACAACACAGACCCAATCGTATCTTCTGATGTTATCGGTATGAGATATGGTTCACTCTTCGATGCTACACAAACAATGGTATCTAAGATTGCTGATGACCTCTATGAGGTACAGGTTGTTTCTTGGTATGATAACGAGAACAGCTACACAAGCCAGATGGTAAGAACAATTAAGTATTTCGCAGAGCTTGCTTAATCTTAAAACTGTTTAAACTAAACTGATTTATAGGAAGCACTTCGTCACTATGGCGAGGTGCTTCTTTTTGTTTATAAAAAAGGGAGTGGCTGAAACCACTCCTTTATTTATTAATCTTTATTATCGAAAGGAATTTGTGCATTGGCAGAACGCACTTCATATTTTGAGATGTTTGGCATTAATAACAAAAACGAGCAACCCACATTAATTGAGTTGCTCGTTTTTTGGTGCGGGTAACCGGACTTGAACCGGTACGGAGTATTAGTCCGAGGGATTTTAAGTCCCTTGCGTCTGCCAATTTCGCCATACCCGCAAAAATATATGTAAGATTTAACTTTTAGATTATAACATAATTTTCTGCACTTTTCAAGCGTTGTAAGAAAAAAATTATTATTGTTATAAAATTTATTCGGTGGCGAGCTGCCACTGCCAAGACGCGGAATCGCTCGGCAAGCCTCGCTCGCAGTTGATTAGAGAAATATATTGCCACGATCGAAGAAATTGCCAATGGGCGGACTTTATTCGCCCCCTACGATAAAGCTTCCCTAAGATACTCAAAGTTTAGGTCGAGCCTTTTTAAAGGCTCGTAGGTCAAGGGCAACGCCCTTGTCGCTCTCCGCAGAGAGCGAAACACCTTTGGG
>ERZ773145.2398-NODE-2398-length-13328-cov-3.428539_pt1 | contig 13328 bp, 13 predicted proteins | sample MGYA00580848_ERZ773145 | MGnify/ENA primary metagenome ERZ773145 (study PRJEB29015, sample SAMEA2737858) | human gut metagenome | biome: human gut; feature: human-associated habitat; material: faeces | place: China | collected 2012 ... | reverse complement strand
GTTGACGGCAAACATCCCATAGGCCTCCCGGTACTCCTTTATCATCCAGAAGCCGTACTGCTTGGCAACGGCATAGGGCGAATAGGGGTGGAAGGGCGTGGTCTCTCGCTGGGGAACCTCTTCCACCTTGCCGAAGAGCTCGGAGGTAGAGGCCTGATAAATGCGGCAGGTCTTTGCAAGGCCGCAGATACGGACCGCTTCCAGAATGCGCAGGACACCCAGAGCATCCACATCGCCGGAATACTCGGGTACATCAAAACTGACCTGCACATGGGACTGGGCGGCCAGATTGTAGATTTCATCGGGCTGCACCTGGCCGATGATACGGATCAGGCTGGTGGAATCGGTGAGATCGCCATCATGGAGACGAAGCTTTCCCATCAGGTGATCGATGCGGGCCGTATTGGAAATAGATGCCCGGCGGGTAATGCCATGGACCTCGTAGCCTTTTTCCAAAAGGAATTCGGCAAGATAAGAGCCATCCTGGCCGGTAATGCCGGTGATCAATGCTTTTTTCATTCTAAAAAACCTCTTTCGGTCATTTTTTCTTATTATAACACATCCCTTTCCATTTGTCGCCCCCTAAAATAAAGAAAAGAGACCGATGAATTTTTCTCTGCTTTGATGTTTTCCTTATCTATCCACTTTTTGTAATGATATTAATACTATCATTCTCCAGCAGGTATTTCCCATTCTTTTTCTGTTTTTTCTCCGGATATCTCTTGATTTTATCCAATTTCTGTGATAAGATTTTCGAAAAGGATATGCAATCGCATTTCCCGCACGTCGCAAAATGCTATTGATTCTATCATTTGAGAGGACATTTTCTATGAAGAAGCTTTCCTTCGACCGTTTGGCCGAAACCGTAAAATCCAGTCGAAAGGAAAAGGGCCTGACGCAGATCGAGCTTGCAAACCTGACGGGTATCAACCGCTCCATGATCGGTCAGCTGGAGAACAGAACCTTTAAACCATCCATCGCGCAGCTGGAAGCCCTGGCAGAGGCGCTGGACTTCGACATCACAGCGCTGTTCGTTGACGAAGCAAAGGCCAAACCCAAAAACGCTCCAAAAAAGCAATACAATATCGCCGTAGCCGGTACAGGCTATGTGGGCCTCTCCATTGCCACGCTGCTGAGCCAGCACAACCACGTGACTGCCGTGGATATTATCCCGGAAAAGGTGGAGCTGATCAACCAGCGCAAATCCCCCATTCAGGACGAATATATTGAAAAGTATCTGGCCGAAAAAGAGCTGGACCTGACTGCCACGCTGGACGGCGAAAATGCCTACCGAAATGCGGACTTTGTCGTCATCGCCGCCCCCACCAATTATGACAGCAAGAAAAACTATTTCGATACCTCCGCCGTAGAAGCCGTGATTGAGCTGGTGCTGAAGGCAAACCCACAGGCCACCATGGTCATCAAATCCACCATTCCTGTGGGGTATACCGCTTCCGTTCGAAAAAAATACGGCACGGACAGCATTCTTTTCAGCCCGGAATTTCTGCGGGAATCCAAGGCGCTGTACGACAATCTGTATCCCTCCCGGATCATCGTCTCCTGCGACGAAGGGACCCGGGAAAAGGCGGAGATCTTCGCCGCCCTTCTGCAGCAGGGGGCCATTAAAGAGGATATCCCCACACTGTTCATGGGCTTCACCGAGGCCGAGGCCGTGAAACTCTTCGCCAATACCTATCTGGCCCTGCGGGTCAGCTATTTCAATGAGCTGGACACCTACGCCGAGACCAAGGGGCTGTCTACCCGCGACATCATCAACGGTGTCTGCCTGGACCCCCGGATCGGCACCCACTACAATAACCCCTCCTTCGGCTACGGCGGCTACTGCCTGCCCAAGGACACCAAGCAGCTGCTTGCGAACTTTGAGGATGTGCCGCAAAATATGATGACCGCCATTGTGGAATCCAACCGCACCCGGAAGGACTTCATTGCCGACCAGGTGCTGCAAATGGCAGGCGGCTACTCCTACGAAGACGGGCAGTATGATCCGTCTCATGAAAAAGAGGTCGTCATCGGGATTTACCGTCTCACAATGAAATCCAACTCTGATAACTTCCGTCAGTCCGCCATTCAAGGTGTCATGAAGCGCATCAAAGCCAAAGGCGCTACCGTTATCATCTATGAGCCCACACTGGCCGATGGCCAAACCTTCTTTGGCAGCAGGGTCGTCAATAACCTGGCACAATTCAAAGCTCTCTCCCACTGCATCATCGCCAACCGATATGATCCCTGCCTGGACGATGTTCAGGACAAGGTCTTCACCCGGGACATTTTCAAACGGGACTGAGGCCCCACCGGGAGCAGGTCAGCTCCCGGCATTTGATGCCATTGCAGCTTGACATCTATTCTCTTTTCGCTTATCATAAAAACGGTATTCTTCCATTTTAAAGGCAAAAAGGGGGCGGTTGTGTTGGGTTTTTTCGCCGTCATTCGAAAAATCTATACGCACCTTTTATCCGCAGCAGGCACACTCCTCACCAGATTTCGCGGTACCTCTGCCCCAAAGCAGCCCCGGGCCATCAGCAGCTCCGTCGAACGCACACCGGCCCTCCAGGAAGCAGAGGCCCCGGTTTTTCCCGCAATCCCCCTTGAGAAGGCCGTACTTCCTTCCGACGTGGAAGCGCAGTTGGCAGCGGTGAACTGGGACCGGCGGGATGTTCTGGTGGGGACTCTGCGAAATGCTGCGCAGCTCAAAGCCTGCCTGGATGGCCGGTTCTATTACATCCCTGCTGCCCTGGTCACCGAGGAAGACAAGCCCATTCACTATGTGGCCCTGTTCCAGACGCCCCGTGTTTTCCCAGGCCACGCCGGTATTTTCTGGTACGGCGCAGTTCAGCGCAGTGCCCTGGTCGAACGCGGAAGCATTCTGGAGGTTCCACAAACCCACGGCAGCCCGGACGCGCCATATTACCGTTATCAGATTTGCCAATGGCTGCCCCTTCCCACGCCCATCCGTCCCCGGGAGGCCGGATTTGTCCGGGCCTTCACCAATCTGTTTCTGCTGGAAAACGCAGAATTCATCCCGGAGCTTCTGCTGGGCTCGGAAGAGGAATACCGTCTTTTCCTGGAGCTGAAGCGGCGGGTCCCCGCAGCGCCGCCGGAAGGTACAGCTTCCGGTTTTGCATGGGAAGATATCCGGGTGCTCCTCGCAGATGGGAATATCCGGATGTTCCGGGCAGAGAAAGCCCTTGGCAGCTGCTCCATCCAGTCGTTTATCCGGTATCCCTTTGCAGCCTTTCGGCAGCTATATGCCGGTCAGGCGCCTTCCCAGAGAGCTGGTCCTCCGCTGCCCCGTGTGCGGAAGGCCCATGACCATGAATCTGCGCTGTGACGACACCTTTGTACTGGGCGAGGGCTGGTATCGCGCATCGGAGCGCTATGCGGACTTCCTGCGCAGGCACGAGGGCGCCAAAATACTGTTCCTGGACCTGGGCACCGGTATAAGCACCCCCGGCATCATCAAATATCCCTTCTGGCGTATGACCGCCACCTGGGAAAACGCTTCCTACGCCTGCATCAATCTGGGGGAAGCCTATGCACCCAGAGAAATTGGAGCAAAAGCCATCTGCATCGATGGAGATATCGGAAGTGTCCTGAAGCAAATCTGATGTCAGTGCCCCAAGCAGCATGCGACAAGCCCCCTGATCTTCGAATCGGCTAGCCGACAGATCAGGGGGCTTGTCTTTTGGGTATCCGTCTTTGGCCAAAGGCCGCCGGTCCTCATGCCCAATTTTGCTTAATTTCTCGCAAATCAAATATAACCCTTGAGGAAAAGGTAGATATCTGTTACAATTATTATGTAGTGATGTGTCCTTTGCTCTGACAAATGGTGCGGAATTGGTACGGCAGCCGCTGGGCCATTTTGAAACAGTCTAGAGAAGTCAAAGGAATATAAAGGAGAATGAGACAATATGAAATTAGGTATTGTAGGAAATTACCTATTTTCATATCTCCATAATTCTCAATAAACATTTATATCACTCATTTCCCGAAACTTTTCCGTCTTATTTTTCCATATGCTTTCATATAGTTTCATTGCAGTTTGGTGCGGAATTGGTGCGGTAAATAAGGTACAACATTTTGGAAACGGGTTCACCACGAAAAATCTGTCAGAAATTTTAAGGCACGTTTTTGAACGGAATAGAAGAATTCCCCCAACGTCGGCAGCCCCGATGTTGGGGGAATTATTACACGAAAAGCAGCATTTTTACAGAATCAAAAAACCAATAAATCCCTTCAATTTTATCATGCCTCTGTCGTAAAGACAAACTGCATAATATCACTGCGCGTATACGACTCAACATATTCTACAGGGAGTTCTCCCTTGTATGAAACACGGCGTCGAAAGAATACAGGACTATTCTTTTCCACTTGCAAGTAATTCCGCAGTTGATTGGGAACGATTTGAGCAACGATAGAATGTTTTGCTATATTAGGGCGCATATTATATTTTTCCAGGCTGTTGTATAACCCATTTACCTCGACCATATCTCTTGTCAGGGTCGGACATTTCGAAGTGTCAATATAAGAGACAGCCAAAGTTGTTGGAATATCATCATTGTAAAAGAGGCGTTCAATACGGAACACATCGGAAGAATACTGGATCATCAGTTTTTCTGCCACGTGACAGTCCGCCTTCACAACGCTAAAATCGATTAGTTGTTTGTGCTGTCTGGTCGAGTTTTCATCTACATCATAAAAACGGAAAGAGGCAATTTCCGATTCAATTTTTGGTCTGGAAACAAATGTCCCGATTCCTTGTCTTTTAATGATCAGTCCGCGGTTTTTTAAATCATCTATTGCAAGCCGAACAGTTTGACGGCTTACTGAATACATTTTTCCCAATTCAGCTTCTGTTGGAATCTTGGTATTATAGGGCCATACCCCACTGGTGATTTTCATATTCAGTTCGTTGCTTAGCTGCTTATACAGAGGGATACCGCTATTATAGTCAAGCATATCAATATTCTCCCCATCCATAATAAAATGATTTTAACATTTTTTAATGGATTATTCAATGGGCCAAATCGCTTTTTCGCACTTCATTTCGATTAATCAGGGAAGTCCTTGTTCTGTGGCTTTTTCATCTCTTAAACTTCCGAACGGTTCCCTCAAGGCTGCTGCACAAGCGCTGCTGCACCAATCACGCCTGCCATATCCCCAAGTTGAGCCAGCTTGATATCGCAATGATAAGTATCGTAGCATTTTGCTGTGACTTGCTCACGAATACGATCTATGTAGTTCTCCAGTCCATTCGCAACGCCGCCTCCAATGACGATCACATCGGGAGCATGGGCAAATATAAACTGATTCAAGCCACAGCAAAGAGATTCCAAATACGACTCCACCACATCTGTTGCCGCTTTTTCCCCAGCAATAGCCCGGGAGAAAATCTCTTTTCCAGATGCGTCACTTCCGGATGCGCTGCGATATTCGGCCATCAGAGCAGGCCCAGAGCATTGCTGCTCAAAGCAGCCGGTCAGCCCGCAATAACATTTTCGATTACTATTTTTGACCTTGACATGCCCTCCCATATGCAGCACCGCAGGTTCCGAAGGAATCACAGCATTCTCCAAAATAGAGAATCCGATACCCGTTCCCAAAGTAATCAGCAAAACGCGTTCATAGCCCTTCCCGGCACCGTACAAGCATTCTCCATAGCAGACGATTCTGCCATCGCTGTCAACCTTGACCGGCATACCAAGCGTCGTTTCAAGTCTTTGCGCGATGGGATAACCGGACAAGAACGGAAGAAACGCCTCCTTTGATTTCCCCATAATTCCCGCTCTGTGTACAAACCCCGTCACGGAAACACCCGCTCCGCAGACCTCCTTAATTTCTATCTCCGCTTGCATAGATTGCAGGGCATCCTTTAGGCTATCCAGAAAAGGCTGTTCTTCCTTTTTTGAGTTAAAAATCCTGGATGCAAGAATTTTTCCGCTCTGAATATCTACCAGACCGGCCTTTACCCGTGTTCCTCCAATATCGATTCCATACGCATATTTCGCCATTCAGCTCACCACCCAACGATCTTCAGGAATTCCAAGCGAAATTCCCGGTGTATAGCCTTTTTCGATGCAGCATTGGTACGCGAAAAGTTGTGTATACAAGCAAAGCAGCAGCGACATGGCCTCTTCCGGTACATCAAAGTGCGGATACAGGAAGTGATAGTCGCCCGGAGCATCACAGTTTTCTCCTATATAGACGGAAGCCTTTGCAGCAGAGGCGGTTTCCATCCAAATCCGATCCGAGCGGGCATCCCCAAGAACATCCAGATATACAGGTACAATCATATTATCCGCCAGCGCACTGCTGAACACGGACCGCACAGGTCCATGGTAAAAAGCGTCAATTCCAGATGCATCACAGGTAACAAAAGCAATTTCTTCCATCCAGAGCCCTGCAGCCTTGCAGCATCCAACCCCATATCCTCTTGAAAGAAATACATAGCTGTGCGCGTTTTTAAAAAAAGATATTTCTTCCATTCCCTTCAGTATGGTATTCTTATTCTCCTCCATCCATCGAAACATGTGGCTGTATGCCTCCTGATCGATGCTTTCATTGCGCATAAAGGAAACGCAAATCAGTCCGCATAGGGCCATGGAGGAATAAGCCTTCAGGCAGATTTTCTCATCAAAAGAACATACATCCATCAAGCCCAAAGAACAGCCTCTGTCAAGTGCGCTACCTTCTGTCATCGTTATTCCAATACAGACTCTGCCATGCTCCCGCAGTTCGCCCACCAGTTCCTTTATTTCATGGCTTTCTCCGGAGCGGGACATGATCAAAAACACAGTGTCCGCATCGTCAAAAAAAAGTTGATCTCGAATCACATCCGACGCTTCAACCAAAGAAACATATGCACCACCGCGAAGCAGCGAATAATACATTGGCATCAGAGAGTTTTGTGCGCTGCCCATGGATGTCAAAACAATATGTTTTGCCCCTCTAAGCGCATTTCCGATTCTCTCCAACACCTCTTTTTTTTGAGTAAGAAGATCCTCCAGCGTTCGATTCAACTCCATAGGTTCTTCCAGAACATTTTGAAGATATCCGTACATTTACTTTACCCCTCCCGCAGTGAGTCCCTTAATGAGCCACTTCTGTCCAATAACGAAAATAAGGATAACAGGCGCAGTCGTGATCGTTGCTCCAGCCATCAGAAGCGGAACGTCCAAAGTAAACAAGCCCTGCATATTCGTCAGGCCAACAGTCAAAGTACGCAGACTTTCCTTCTGCACAAAAACGGTTGCCAGGAGCATTTCATTCCAAAGCCACATTGCGCCGACAATTGTCGTCGCAGACAGCGCCGGAGCCAGCAATGGTAATACCACCCGTGTAAACGCCTGGAAATAGCCGCACCCATCGATCATTGCTGCTTCAATAAAACTGTTATGCACAGAGTCCATAAAACTGCTGAGCATATTCAGAATAAACGGCAGGATATATCCGATATAAATGATCATCAGCGATGCGTGATGGTTGGTCAGACCGATTTTCGCAAAGAGACGGTACAGCGGAAACAGCAACACGACCGCCGGAATAGACATCAATGGAAAAATCGCATTTTTTGCCAATGTGCGTCCTTTAAATTGAAATTTTCCAATGGAAAAAGCCGCCATAGCACCAAACAGAATGCAGCAAAACAAGGGTATTGCCGTAACCAACAGACTGTTAAGGAATAGTCTTCCTACATCGTAATTCTCAAAGAGTTTTAAATAGTTTTGAAACGTCCACACATCAGGAAGACGCATGGCATTGTAAACATACTCACTCTTTGTTTTGAAGGACGTGATCACCGTGAAAATGATAGGAATTATATCTACAAAGACAAATAAACCCACAGCCGCAGACAGTATGTATTGAGGTAGTTTTTTGAACTTCTTTCTTTTTGAATTGACCCGCATATCGAACCCTCCCTACGCATCTTCGCTGGAAAGCATTCTGCGCCCAACAGCCTGAATGGACACAAACAGCATTGTGATCACCAGCAGCATAACAGCCAAAGCAGATGCCGCTCCGTAGTTCATGAATTTTGCGCCTAGCTGATAGATGTAGAAATCCAAAACGTATGTACTATTGATAGGACCGCCCTTTGTAAGGACATACACATAGTTAAACAGCCAAGAAAGCATATTGATCATTGACAGTACAAAGAAAAAAGAAATAACAGCTCTTGCGTCCGGAATCAATATCTTCCTTGCTATTGTAAAATAGCTTGCACCATCCAGTCTTGCCGCTTCAATGAGAGATTCATCCACCGAAAGGAGTCTTGCCAGAATCAGCATGACACCATATCCAAACTCTTTCCATATGATCACAAACATGATTGCATATAGGGCTGTCTGTCGTTCGCCGAGCCAATTATGTGCAAGGTTTCCTAGTCCTATGCTGCTCAGTATAGAATTCAGCAACCCGTTTTCCCGTAAAATAACGTCAAAAATAATGCCTGTGACCGCAATTGAAAAAATATAGGGAAATAGCATGATGGTGCGGTAAATTTTCCATCCGGGAAACTGCGTATAGAGTATCAGCGCCATGATCACTCCGCCGGCAACCAACAACGGTACACACAAAAGGAATTTAAAGTTGTTCGTCAGCGCTGTCCAGAATATGGGATTTTTCGTAAGCGTTGCGTAATTCTGAAAGCCAACGAAAGTTCTGGTGTTTCCGTTAATAGAATACATGCTATCCGCAATCACACTGATGATTGGGAACAAGAATACCAGTCCAATCATAATAAATGCGGGCAGCAGAAACAGGTATGGTACCTCCCTCTGCGAACGAGACAATCGAAGCATATTTACCTCCCTTCGTGTGTGCGGGGCATATTGTTATGCCCCGCCTTGTCGGTTCCGTTACTGAAATGTTTCGGCCCATGCAGTGAAATTCTTCACCTCTTCCGGATTCATGCTTCTCCATTGCTCCGCCATGCTCTCTACATATGCGGCAGCATCAGCGGCATCTTCTCCAGAAAGCACCATTTGACAGGCTGCGTAATTGCCAAGGCTGTGAATAGAGGAAGGCATATACAGCGAAGGGTAGATGCACGGGTCTTCCAACAAATAGTTCCACTCAAACTTCTCACTGGGTGTGCTCAACACATCCGCATTGAAACGATCATCCGCGGGGAAATTCTTTGTAAGTTCATAGAATCTATTGAGCTGCTCCGGCTGGTGCATATATACCATAAAGTCAGCAGCCTCTTGTTTATGCTTGGAGAATGCGGGGATCCCAAATGCCTGGCTCTGAACATTTTGTCCACCGGCCATCTTTCCATCTCCAAAAGCAGGAACTTTCATAATAGCGGCCACATCATCTCCACCCATTTCTTCAATCCACTGAATGGCCTGACCATACGTAGCAAAGCCCATGGCAGATTCACCACGCAGGAAGCTTTCACGTCCAGACTGGAACTCATTGGACATAGTCAATGGGTTAATATATCCCTTCTCGTACAGATTGGCCAAAACCTCAAGCCAGAGTACGTGCGCCTCTGTCTCGTAGGCTCCAGGCTCCAGAGCGGCTTCAACGTATTCCGACACATCATCATGTCCCGCAACGCCTATCGTAGAATAGATCCAAGGAGTTCCAAAGCCATCCTTCATGCCGCCAATTTCAAACGGGACTACATTGCTTTGCTTCAGTTTTTCGCAAGTTGTAAGGAATTCTTCGTAATTCTCAGGAGTTTTCTCCGGATCAAGGCCTGCGCTTCGGAACAATTCCTTGTTATAAAGCAGAACGATGGATTGTAAATACCACGGCTGCGCCCAGGTGGTGCCGCCCATAGACACACCATCCGTTCCCATCCAATGAGACATTTCCTCTTCGGAAATATACTCAGAAAGATCTGTCAAAGAGCTTTTTTCTCCCCAAACGTACATAAGTGTGTAAATTCCGGTCCAGAAAAACTGAATGTCCGCCCCCTCCCCTGCCTGTACAGAGGCCTCCCAGGCAGTCATTAAATTATCAGAGGTCTGCTGTGTCAGATTAATGTGGATTCCCGTTTCCTCTTCATATTTGGCCGCTGTTTCCTCCAACCACGCTCTGGAACCGGGCACATCCTCTTCTCCCCACCACCAAAGCTCAAGCGTGACTTTTTCACTGGCATCTGTCTGGCTATTCTGTTTTTGGGGGCTCTCTGCATCAGTATCAGGCTTTTTCGCACCGCATGCAGCAAGAGATCCCAGCATCAAAAGCACCATGGCAACACACAGAATCTTTTTCATTACAGTCATCCTCTTTCATTAATTTAGTCATCATAATGTTACGTCGTTATGATGTTATAACAATAATACTCACAAATACTGGTTATTTCAATTGACAGCTTTCCCAAAAGATTCTCCCTCTTTTTGGTGGTTTCGCCATATTCTTCTTTATCTATTTTTGAACTTCGCAAATCAGCATAACCAACAGACTAACAAACACACCACCACATATTGTAAGTGCAAAATTATTTGAAAGCCAGGAAGTGTCCAAGTTCAGAAATCCTATTTCCATATTGAGTGTAATGAGGTAGGTAAACACCGCAAATATCGCACTGTTGATTGCTGCAAAGCGGATAACCTTAATTTGTGTTCTCATATAGCACTCCTTTCACCTCAGTTTATGACAATTCGTTCACTGCCCACGTTCTTTAATCTTAGAAACATAATCTACGGCCTTTTTACCTTTTGCCATTGGCACTGTTTCCAGAATGCACCTCCTAGAAGTAACATAGTCCGTTGCAACAAAATTCATGTACCTGACCCAATCTGAGACGTTGATAACGTATAGTACCTCATTTCTATCAAAATCCGAAGCAACAGCAAAAGATTCTATTCTCTGATTTTCTGCATCAAATATAAAATCAAAAATGTAGGAATGAATCAGCCAGTTACAGTTCTTATGCGCTTTGATCGTTTCACTCTGTGCATTCTCCCAGTCATGGCTGCCTTCGTTAATAGAATGATGTATCCGATTAAACTCTCTGACTGCGGCATATTTCTTGACCTGCATTGTCCACTCATCGGCTTCAGTACTCAGACGATCACAGTTAATCAACTTGCGAATGATAAACGCAGAGTACAGGATTGCTTTTTCAATCACAGTACACGCCCTATCGTAGTTTTGGGCGAATTGCTCTGGTCGATTGTACCTTAAGAGCAGATTTTTCCTGCGCTGTATGTCTTGTTTCCACGGATAGCTTTCATAAATCATGCATCATACCTCAATGCTGCCATTCATCTGTTCAGGGCACAATTGGTCACGGTCTTATGCTTCTCTCAAACTCGTATAGATTTCTTCTGTGAAGATGCCAAGTACCTGCTTTTTTATTTCGTCGTTTCCCAGAAGGCGCGAAAAGAAATCTTGGTTCTGTTCTAACCCCTCAATCAGTGCATCATCAATGTCATCAAAATACGAAAACTCAAAACCCTTGACAGTATTGTTCCTGGCACTGGTTTTTAGCTTGTCGGATTTCAGCAGAATGTCCCAAATCTGCAGCATAGCCTTGACCACAAAATCGTTATAAAAGGCTTTTCCGGTGCGGCTGTTGATTTCCGCAATGATCTGGGAAAGCCGTTCTTCCTTCGCTTCGGTCAGGCCAAAACTCTCGGCGGTCGGCAGCTTTGCCACAGGCTGTGCGACAAGGTTTGGAGTCGTATGTTCCTTCGCCTTTTTCTGAACAAAATTAGTAGCCTTGATTTTACCGTTCAGATTGAAACCGCCGCCTATTGGATTTTCCGGTATTCATCCCGAGCAGCAAGGATATCTCCCATTTGCTCACCCCGTTTTCCAGTTCCTCAAATAGCTGAGCCTCAGCTATTTGAGATTTAAGATATTATCTCATAGGGGCGGGGGGAGATGCCAGGGGGGTATTGAGCACTTACGAAGATTTGCACAAGGGGCTGTCTAACTTGGCGGCCTTTTTGCATTGGTTCGACTACAAATTGACCGCGTTCTGGGGAGTTCCCTCCAGATAGGACCGGATATTCTCCACTACCGTATTCAGCAGCCGCTGGCGGCTCTCCACCGGGGCCCAGGCCATGTGGGGCGTGATGATGCAGTTTGGGCAGTGCAGCAGCGGATTCTCTTCTGCAATGGGTTCCGTACTGACCACATCCAGCGCCGCGCCCCGGAGTTTCCCGGCCCCCAGTGCCTGGGCAAGGGCCTGTTCCTCCACCAGCGGCCCCCGGGCTGTATTGAGCAGAATCGCCCCGTTCTTCATTTTGGAAATGGCTGCGGCATCGATGATATGCTCCGTCTCCGGAAACAGCGGACAGTGGAGCGAGACCACATCCGACTGTGCAAGCAGGGTATCCAGGTCCACATAGGCTGCGATGCTGCGGCCCTCCTCACTCTGGCTGCGATTGTAGGCCAAAACATGCATACCGAAGGCCTGGGCCAGTCTGCCCACAGCCTTGCCAATGGCCCCAAAGCCAATGATGCCCATGGTCTTTCCCTCCAGCTCGATCAGCGGATAGTCCCAGAAGCACCAGTCTGGGGCATTTTCCCATCTGCCCTCTTTTACAGCCTTATCATGATGTCCGATGCGATGGCAGATCTCTAAAAGAAGAGCAATGGCAAACTGTCCTACACAGTCCGTTCCATAAGTAGGAATATTGCTGACAACGATCCCTTTTTCTTTTGCATAATTAACATCGATCACATTGTAGCCTGTTGCAAGGACACTGATAAACTTAAGATCCGGGCATGCGTCCATGGATTCTTTTGTGATCGTAGTCTTATTGGTAAAAACGACCTCTGCATTGCCAATACGCTTCACTGCATCCTCTGCCGGTGTTCTGTCATAAACCGTCAATTCTCCGTATTTTTTCATCTCATCCCAGGAAAGATCTCCCGGATTTTCTGTATATCCATCAAGTACAACTATTTTCATCTGCATTTCTCCTTTGTATGTAATGTACTTACAAAAACTTTTTATACTATAGTCTTATTGTTTCTTTATCCCATCCCGATACATCGACGGTGAAACCCCGGTGACATTCTTAAATGCCCGGTTAAAGTGGGCGGCATCTTCGTAGCCTACTGCCAGGGCAATGTCTAAAAGCTTCAGGGACGAGTCTTTCATCAGTTCCTTGGCCTTTGTCATGCGAAGCTGAAGTATGTAATCTCTCACTGTCATATCCAGCTGCTTTTTAAACAAACTGCTGAAGTAATTGGGGTGGAGATGGAACTGGGCAGCAATGTCTGAAAGGAGAAGCTGTTCAGAACAGTGCTTTTCCATGTATTCCTGTGCCTTTTTTACCACATATTCTTCTTTCTTTTCCTGCTGCTTTTTCAGCTGTTCCATATACAGCTGCAGGATC
>ERZ773145.2390-NODE-2390-length-13364-cov-3.786686_pt1 | contig 13364 bp, 16 predicted proteins | sample MGYA00580848_ERZ773145 | MGnify/ENA primary metagenome ERZ773145 (study PRJEB29015, sample SAMEA2737858) | human gut metagenome | biome: human gut; feature: human-associated habitat; material: faeces | place: China | collected 2012 ... | reverse complement strand
AAAACTCATTTTAAACCAACAGATATGGGTATAAGAAAACTATATACAAGCTTAAAAAGATATAGTATGTGCGTAAGCACAAGATGTAGCCCTTTGATAAGGGCGGTCTTTTCGCAGCGTTAGCAGGAAAAGAACATCTCTAGGTAGACAATTGAAGAGAGAATAATATATCAAAGGAGTAATCTATGATACAAGAACATGAAATACCCAAATATAAAAAATCTAAGAAAAGCAATATCTCAAAAAGCAATCATAAGTCCAAACACAAACATCAATATGAAGAATGCTTGATTCAATATAATTCGACATTTGTTGGAAAAACAAATAGACATACAAGATTAACTGGATATTGTACTATTTGTGGAAAAATAGGTTCAGTCAAAAATGGAAAATATGAAACTGAACTAGAACAACTAAGAAAAGAAAGACAAGGTGATAGTAAATTTTGTGTATTTATATCAGATGAAGAAATATATGAAAAATATCATAATAAGTTACCTGTGTTTTATATTGATGATCCATTTGCTAATTATGTTGTTTTAGAAAGAGAAAAATAATTCAGAAGGAAAAAATGATATTATGAAAAAGCCAATTTTATTTAAAAGAACAAGAAAATCTGTTATAAGAAAGTTATCAAATTCTTATATAAGAGAAAATCTTGAATATTTTGGATATATGTTTTCAACATTAGAAATATGTTATATGCTATTTCACTTAAAAGAAATAAATAATATGTTTCAAGGTCAGAAATAATATAGGTACGTCATATATGTACCCAAATGAAAATATCAATTAAAAAACACCATGTACCTAAAATAACCAATAACAATTAACCAAAAAATTATGGAGTTTGTATGAAGTGAAACGAAATACAAACGGAATATTCTTCTCTTGATAATATGAGTCTATATAGATATAGACTGCACAAAATTGATAGCTGAGATGTACCCAAATGAAGTAAATTTTCACTTTTGGGTACATGCTGTATGTACCCAAATAAATTTTTAACAATTTCATACAAGTGCAATTTTTAATGTTTTGTGAATTCAAATGGAGAATATACTATTGAACCACTTACCACACTCTCATCTCACAAATTGTAACTGTAAATTATGTTTTAGAAGAAAGGAAAGAAAATGGAACAAAAAGAACTAAAGATTGATCCTGAATTAAGGGATTTATTACCACCACTTACTGATGATGAGTACAAACGACTTGAAAAAAATATTGTAGAAAATGGATTTGACAAGAATTTTCCTATTATGGAATGGCATGGTTATATTGTAGATGGTCATAATCGTTACTCTGTGTGTCAGAAACATAATATTGAATACGTAGTTGGAACGCTTGCTTATGAAACAAAAGAAGAAGTTATGCAATGGATGCTAGATATTCAGCTAGGAAGACGTAATCTGTCTCCCATACAAAGAATTGCTGTAACTGAGAAGTATAGACCTATTTATGAAAAACAGGCGAAAGAAAATCTTGCAAAGGCTGGGAATAATTATGGCGTTGGTAAAAATAAAAAGCCTTTTCAGAAATCTGAAAACCCTATTATTCCAATTAATACAACAAAAAAATTAGCCAACACAGCAGGCGTTTCTACTGATACATATTCGAAAGGTAAGAAAATTCTTGAATCTGATAACGAGGAATTAAAAAAAGAAGTTTTATCAGGCGAAAAAAGCATAAATGCTGGATATAGAGCATTACAAAATGAAAAGAAAAAAACACAATCATCTGATAATCAAACTAGAGAATATAATATTGATCAACTAACTACATCATCTCCTACTATTCAAAATTCTCAAAAAAATCAAGTCAGTGATGAAGTCAAACAAATATGCGAAGACCTTAAAACTGAAAAGTCAAAAGAATATCTTGATTCTATTTGGGACTATAGAATTTCTATTATTGAATGTATGAATGCTGATTTCCAAATGTATTATGATGGATTTGTTAGTATTCTTAAAGATATGGAAAATAGAGTCAACAAATCAGAATTAGATGAATGTATTGCAAATGCAGAGAATAATATAACGAAACTATTAACAGCTATTGAATTAGCAAAAAATACAAAATTAAAAATGGAGGATTAAAGTATGTTAATTAAAAAAGAGTATAAAAACATTCCACTTGATGAATTAGAGTCAATGACAGATTACCAAAGACCACTAAATCATGCATTTATTGAAGAAAACAGTAAACCAGGAGTATTTGATAAAGATGCCGTTGAGTGTCCAAAAATTAGTGTGAGAAATGATGGTACTAGAAAAATGGGTGATGGTCAGCATACAGTAGGTATCGTAAGACGTGTTGGATGGAAATCTATTAGATGTGAATTGCGTTATGGCTTAACTGAACAGGAAGAAAATGATTGGTTTGCTCAAGAAAATACAAAAAGACAACCACAGAGTAGTAAAAGAATTTTAACGGCTCAAATCAGAGGTACATATAAAAAGAATAAAGATGAGCAAGATTTTTATAATTGTTTAAAATCTCTTGGATTTAAATTAAATATTTTTGGAGAAGAATCAGGAAGCGATTATAAGATTAATTGTACTGCTTCACTATTAAACTTGTATAAAGAATATGTATCTACAAATAAAAAAGAGAAATTTATTGAGTGTATGGATATTCATAAAACTGCTTTTAGTGGAAATCCAATATCTTTACAGTGGAGTTTTATTAGAGGAATGTTTGATTTTTATGAAACATATAATAAGGAATTTGATAAAAAACGTTTATTAAATGTGTTATCTATCTCAGATCCACTTTCAATTAAGAAAGAAGCAGATAGTGATACATATACGGATAAAACATCTACAAAATACGCAAAGATTTTTGTATCTAAATATAACTATAAAGTTCCAAAAACAAAACGATTAAAAATGAGTAAACTTGAAGATTAGCATAGTGAGGTGATACGTCTTGCCAAACTATGTAAAAATTCCACGAGAAATCATTTATGATAAAGATCTCTCGTCTAAACGTGTGATAATCTTCTCATATCTTTGTGCAAGGCGGTCACTTGATGACACAGTGGCATTTTCCACAACAGAACTTTGCCACTGGTCTAAATTGAAACCTAACTACAGAGATGGAAAGATAAATCAGAAATATTATGAAGTTCTATCACTTCTCTCTCATTATGGATACTTTGAATCATGTCCAGATTTTGAGAAAAGTCTAAAAGAAAAGACCAATTCGGTCAAATATCAGCAAGTAAAACTTAATATAGAAAAATTTGATGTACCTGATAAATTTGGAATTATTTATTTTGATGAGTTGGATGTAATATTAAATTTCAAAGAAGAATTGAAGGATAAAGAGATTGATACTGCAAGAATATCATCAGCTTATATTTTACTTGTACTCTCTTATATTCGTGTTAATTTGAATCGAATGGATGGTAAGCCATTATGCTGTTATAGATATTTTAAGACTATTTCAGAAGACATTGGACTTTCTGAAAGATATATTGGTCGTATAGTTGACATTTTGGAAGAACTTAAAATTGTAAAATGTCAACCTATGAAGAGAGAAAAACATATTAAGGATGGCAAAGAAAAATATACTACTACTCCAAAGGTGTTTGCTGATTACAGACATTTTATAACTGATGAACATGGTCAAAGAATTGATAATAAATATGATCCATGTGAGGAAATTAAAAAACAGATAGAACTTTTAGAGAATATTAATATGTAAGAACATAAAGAGATACTATCTCCTATGACAATATCTCTTTACCATAAATTTGCGCAATGAGTGTTACACTAAACGCTCCAATTTGCAGTGAGGCTTCTAATTCACTGGTGAATATATTAAATAAGGTTGCAGCATGAGAATGAATAAAATAGTAAATCACGTACCTATTTTATTCTACTTCTCATACGAAATACCGTTTTTCGTAACGGTAACACGTTTCTTGCCTGAAGTTACAAGCAGTTTTAATTCTTTGTATTCTGTGAACTTTCTAACACAATACTTAACAAGATTTATAACAGCTATGGTAATCCCAGGTGTCAAAATTAAATTAATTATCCTAACCAGACCTCCCTTCTGTGAAAACATGTGCAGTCACACAAGAAAACTCTGATAGGACATATCAATTTTATGTGCATAATCACGCCTTTCGTACCTGATATAAAATCAGTTGTGACCTTGGTTTACGAGTTACAATTAAAAATCGTGTATACACATCAAATTGATTATATCACATATCAGTGAATTAGAAAATCCCCACTTTAATTAACATTAAATCAATTCTCATTTAGAGAATATAAATATGTAACAAAAACACGTATCACACTAAAAGGAGCGATGATATGGCTAAAAAAATTTATTAACAAGGAGACTAAAAATTAATGACAAAGGAAACAGAAAATCATGTAATGACAAGAACTATGGAACTTAAGGCTCGCAACAAGTTAATTTGCTCACCATTGTTATTAAAATCAGGAGCAGATTTTGGTGGAACTGATTTAGATATTGTTGCAAGAATTTTTACTGATTTGAAATTTGATAATGATAGAAAAAGAGAATGTATTATCAGAGACAATAAAGAAAGCGAGGAAATTGCATAATGAGATACGAGATAATTGCTGACACAGCTATAACAGTTGATATGAATAATGGATATTCAATACTTGCTATGAGCAGATGGAATAAGGAAAAGAGTTTATATGATACTACTCTATTTATTAAGAATAATAGTGTTGATGGGTTTAATTTAATAGATGAGCCTTGTGTTATTGAATTTAATGTGCCAGATAAAAAGGTGCTTTGTATGGAAGTGACAAGATATATTGAAAATACTGATTTTACACGTTATATCAATCGCACTAAGTATGAACTTGATTGTTTTGAGCGTGGAAATGCATTATATGAGAAAGAAAAGTTAAATGTTAAGTAAAAGTGATTATAAATATTACGAGAAAGCAAAAACGGCTGCCGATTTATCAGATTATAGAAAAACACATATAGGTTGTATAGCCGTTTATCAAGGAAATGTAATAGGAATTGGTTGTAATACAATTAAAACGCATCCTATACAGAAATATTATAACAGATATAGAAAGTCTTGGAATAAGAACGGTATTAAACCAACATTACATGCTGAAATTAATTGTCTTAATTCTATTCGTCATTTGAATATAAATTTTTCCAAAGTAAAATTGTATATTTTCAGAACAAGATTTGATAAAGAGTTTGGCATGTGTCGTCCTTGCTCTAGTTGTATGGCAGCTATTAAAGATTTAGGAATTAAGCATATCTATTACACTACAGATTATGGATTTTGCTATGAGAAAATAAAATGTGAGGTATGAAAATGGCTTGTGAATATTGCGGAAGAGATTCTGGACATGCCGAAAGATGTCCATTACACGAAGATAGGAAAAGTAATTACATATGTTGTTATTGTAAAGAGGGAATATTTAATGGAGATGAATTTATAGTTAATTCTGAAGGTGAGTATCTTCATCGAGATTGTATATTTAGCTATGATTTTTTAGTTAATTGGTTAGGTTATGATTTTAACGAAATGGGAAAGGAAGGATATTATGATAGTTAATAAATTAAGAATATTTTTTGATATTGATTATAAAACAAGTATTGAATATTGGATTCCTATTAGTGAAATAAAGATTAAGAATATATTTCTTGCTACTCCACCTAGTTATTTTAAGTATAGAAGAAAACTTAATAATTTTATTAAGTACGGTGAGCTTAGTCCTATTATCATTGACAGGAATTTTGAATTAGTTGATGGGTATATAAGTTATCTAATTATGAAAAGATTTAGCGTTGGAAAAGTACCTGTTTATTTTCAATAATGTGTAAGTAAATAGAAATTTCATTTGGAGAATATATAAGTGGAGGTAAGTTTTATATGAGTAATAATTTTGACAATGTTGAAGAAATGAAAGAATTGATTGTAGATGAACTTTCGGAATGTGAATTTGACAACAATTTTAGATGTGAAGAATGTTCTGAATTGGAGCAAAGTTATGACAAAGCTTCTACAAAATCATCTCACGAGTTTGCAGAGAGTTTAGATTATGGTGGCTATGATTCTGAAGATGAATTTTGGGAGAATTTAGGTTAAGGCGGTGATGATATACTGAATGAGTGAATATGGAATTAAAATAAAAAACATCAGTGCTGGTATGCTATATGATGTTAATCTTGGAACACGGGATTATTTTACATATACTGATGCTATGTTTAATAATAGCTTATTTAGTTTTTTCTTACAAAAGAATGGATTAAATATTTATAAAGGAAAATCTGGTAAAAAAAATGAAAGTACACAAGATATAATTTGTCTTGATTATGAATTTGGAAGTCGCTCTTATGATAATGAGCATACTCGATTAGAAAAGTTATTTAATGATACTGATGGCGATTCTAAGGAACGTATTAAACAGGCATTACAAAAAGTTGAAGATAGAAAAGACTTGTATAATGAAAAATCACGAGATGAGATTAGAGAATATTTTTACGAGAATGGTGTTGATGTTACATATAAACGTAAACGCAGAGACGGAACAATTAAAGAAGAAACAATTCATTATGAAATGCTTTTTCGTACAAGTGCCAAAGCTAAACTTGGACAAGTTATTTTCATAAATAGTAAATTATATGACATTGCATATGATTGGTTAACAATTGGACTTGGGAAAAAAATGAGTCATGACAATGCGAAAATCGTTGAAATGTCAGCTTATGCTCCACTTACCACATCTACAATTATTGGTACACTTCATATACCTGTTGAGGATATTCTAATTCTCAAAGATCAGGATTCCTTTTTTGAAACAATGACAAAAGTTGTTAAAGCAGAAGAATACGAAGTAGAAGTCAAAAAGGAAAATAAAGAAACTAACAAAAACGAAAAGGTAATTGAAAAACGTAAAAAATGTGTTGTATCCGAAGAAAAACGTCAAGTTAAAAATACAATTTGGGATGGCATGGCACTAATCGAAGCTGATTCTAATTATCTTCGTCTCCCATCTTATATTAACGGTATGGCATTACTCAGAAATCACCTTTTTAAATCATGTGCCTTTAAGAGTTATCTTCAAAAATTCTTTAAAGATTGGTGTGAGAAGAATGGATATGATTACAATACATACCAGGTTCAAGATATGTTTGGTAAATGGCATTATTTAAAAGATATTAAGATGATAACTACTGATAATGCGATTAAATGGAAGAAATTTCAAGACTTAATGGGTAATAATATTACTGAAGCATATGACTATTGGTGCGAAAGAATTCATTCTGATGGTGATATGTGGGGCATTGTAAAAACCGACCACCCAAGTAAATTAGGACAATATCAACAGTTGAGTTATCAAATGATTAATACTCTTCCATGTACGAAGGATAATGTAAAAGATATTGCTCAGATTAGCATTGATTATGTTGAATTACTTAAACGTGACAATGACGAATTTGAAAAGTTTCTTAGAAAGAATGCAAATGATGTAAATCATTATGAGATGCTTGCCGATTTATATGCTCAAAATCATGAGTTTGGAAATAGTACATTTTTTAGAGAAGAAAAAAAGAAAATCATCTTTGATTATGTATACAGAATGAGAAAAGGAAAAATTATGGTCAATGGTGATAATTTGACTGTATGTGGTAATCCTTATGCACTTCTGCTCTATTCTGTTGGTGAAGATTTTGAAAAAGATCCAACACTTTCTCAAGAATCTAATTGTATTCAGTGTTATACTAAACGTTTCGATAATAATGAATATCTTGCAGCGTTTAGAAATCCACATAATTCCCCAAATAATATATGTTATTTGCATAATGTCTATTCAGAAAAAATGGATAAGTATTTTGCATTTAGTAAAAATATCATAGCGGTTAATTGTATTCATACAGATATTCAAGACAGGGCAAATGGGATGGATGAAGACTCAGATTTTATGCTTGTCACAAATCAATCAACAATGGTTAAGTGTGCCGAAAGATGTTATAGAGAGTTTTATACCATCGTAAATGCATTACAAGAGTCTGGTATTACCTACAATAACACAAAAAAGGATTATGCTGCTATGGATAATAAGTTTTCAAAGTCACGTATGGGAATCGGATATTCAAGTAATTTGGCTCAGTTGGCAATGACTTATTATTGGACAGAATTACAAAAAGATAATCCCGATGATAAAAAACTTAAAGAACTTTATGACAATTTTATTATCTTATCTGTTCTTGCACAGGTTATTATTGATGGATGTAAAAGGGAATATGAAATTGATGGTAATAAAGAAATTGATAGAATTAGCAAACTTCCTTGCATGAGCATTAAAAGAATCGTTGGGTATACGGATTTAGGTAAACCAAAGTATAAAAAGTACGATTTTCCTGAGTTTATGAAATATACCAGAGAAATTAAATATACAAAAGATGGCAAAGAACTTCCACAAGATGAAATTGACGAATCAAAGAATAAACTTAAAAGTCGTATCAATAGAGAATTGTTGTGTCCTATGAACTGGCTTGAAGATTGGATTAATAAAATTCAGAACGCTTCTACCGTTGAAACAATTCCAACTTCTGTATTTTTTATTAAGATGAATGGAGAAGCCAATCGAAGACAAATGACAAAGATGATGAAGATTATAGAAGACTATGACTTAAGCGTAAAATCTGCAAAGATTAATATTTTAGATAATGCAGAGTATATATCCTTCTTATCTGAAAAAAATTCTGAAATCATATCTGAGCTTTCTAAAATGAAAATAAAAAATGTCGTCACTATTAATCGTCTAATTGAAATTGCACTAGGATTGAGTAGTGAGACTGGTGCTTCAAAAAATCGCACATATAATCCCGAAAAGCATACTAGAAAAATATTAAATTTGCTATATAGAGTTGATAAAAATAAGTTTTTAATGAATTTTAATTGTAAATAATGCACAAAAACTGCACGATTATTTTGTAGTTTTCTTCCAATCCCCTTTATTTTCAAGGGTTTCCAAAAGTGCTTAACGTCCGTTATATGGAGGGAAGAAAGCGCAGAGTTGTGTTAGTAAACTCCCACGCCGTTGCCAATGCGTGTAATAAGTAAGGGCTTGCAAGTTTAAAAAGTATACTAGGGGCAGACGTATCATTATCTGCCCCGAATATAAAACAATGAAATCAGCTTTTCTTAATATCCTGCCCTATGTGGCATTACATAATATTAAAAGTTTATTTTATAAATTAACCTCTCTTTCTTATATCGGTGGTTGCATTATTTAAAAAATCGTGTAATCACTGATACTCTTCCCATATAGTTCAATGGTAGAGCAACGAACTGTTAATTCGTAAGTTACAGGTTCGAATCCTGTTGTGGGAGTTATCCTATTTTTATAGGACTGGTCGGTTTCGGATCGGAGGATGTTGAATCTTAAAATAAGCGTGGCGACACGTATAAAGTGGTTCTTATCGTATTATAAGGCTGCGACTGTATAATACAGTTTAACGGAAAACACATAAAATCTACGCCATATCTAAGGTCAGAGGTCAACTGATAATGACTATTTATGAGTTTATGTAATCAATTGCATTGCATGAGATTCTTAAACAAATTGATTTGGTGGGTGTCTCGAAATAGGCACTGTATTAACACAGAAATGTGGGGATGATTTGTGTACTATTGACGGGAATACCGCAAGTATAACTGTTGATAGGATTTTGATAATATCTCTTAAGTTGAAAAACAGGGATGGAATCAAAAAGCAAGGAGATCGCAATCCGAGCAGGATGGTGATGATTGGGTGGTACTCAAAAGGTACTGATGGTCAAATATACACCTCATCGTCCATTTGTAAGTACATACTTTTGGTGAATGAACAGAATTCCTTAATAATAAAAATATTATTTGATTTACTGATAGAAAAGAACAAGCAAAAGTGTGTATAACCGCAAAGAGACAAACAACTTATTCATCTGTAATATGGTGACATATAGCACTCGCAAGGTACTATATGAGAAAGTACAAGTACGTACAACTCTAATAGGCTGCAACCTATGAATCTCGCAAGGAAGAATGTGCAGAAAGAAAATCTATAATACTTTGTGGTAAGAGTTTGCCGATTATGTCAAAATCGGTGTTGTTGCTAACTACAAGTTAATCGCTTGTGTGATAAACTGTGTCCAACCACAGTAGATGTTAGTGTATTGAGTCAAATATCTCAGCTCATATTAAGTAAGGATCTCATACTTCGGTATGGGATTTTTTATTTTGGGAATTAGTTCAGCTTGGCTAGAACGCTTGATTTGGGATCAAGAGGTCGCAGGTTCAAATCCTACATTTCCAACTACTATCCTACTTTGTAGGAAATAAATCAAAGGATGTGAAAATTATTAAACAGATTTCTAAAAGTGAAATTGAAAAATTATTATCTGAAGGTGTAATCAGAAACACAAGACGAGGATATGTAGATCGTAGAGGCGAACACATAGGTTATTACAAGACTTGTAGTGGAAAGCGTTACATCGAAGATAAATTCGTCAAGTAGGTGCTGGCTATGAAAAATCGAATAGAATATAAAGATTTTTATATTGACAAGACTGAAAACGGCTATCGTATATGCAGAAAAGATGACACAGAAAAACATACTCATCTTTCAAATCTTAATCCATCGTATAAGCTTATAGACAATGTATTATCAAATAAAATTCCTACTCGTTGTGGGTGTTATTATTTGGAGTCACATATTCGTTTAAGTTACGATGAAAATTATATTAGCAAGATTCGTGAGTATATTGAAGTAAAACAGAATAAAACGAAACAAATGTATTTTAATCCTGGCAGAAAGCGTTCTGGTGGGAATTTTTAATTTTATGGAGGATTTAAAGGATTATGGCAAATTTTGTTTTTAAAGAGACTAAGCAGACTTCTATGAAGATTGCAGGTATCATTGACACAGATAATATGACCATTGATGTAGATGGCGAAGAAAAGAAGCTTGCTACTCTTCTATCAGTATTTAACGGTGGCAGTGTTGAAATAGATGTGAAGGTAAAAGAGGAAAGCGAACTCGATGAACCTACTGAATCTAATGAAGAATAGAGAGTAGGTGGACTATATTTATAATTTCGAAGAAGAATTAAAAAAATATGGGCTAACCCCATCAACTTATGAACAGGTTTTACAAGAAATTTCGAATAAAATGTCTGGTATTTCAGATATAGATTGGAAAGAAATTGTAGATAAATATGATATAAAATGTCATTATGATAGCGTTAGAAAGGCTAGTCAGACCATATTTGGCAATTATTTTGTTAGAGAATATTTAAAAGCTAAAAACATAACAGAAAAAAGTAGTACTCTTGATGATGCTAAAGAAGTACTAGGTGAACAATATATTGTTAAACAGCAAATACATAATGATAGATTGAAACTTAATAAACTTAAACGAGATTTAGTTCCTTGCATTACTGTTGCTGATGAATTAAAACAATATATGAAAGATAATAATTTCTCAATGGAAATTCCTACATATATGTACTCTTCTGTTGAAGAAGAATCTGATTACACTATGATATGTCATATTACTGATTGGCATATTGGCTATATAATTAACAATTGTAATGGTAATAATTTTAATTGGGAAATTGCTAATGAAAGAATAGATAAATATATTTCTGAATGTAAGAAGTATATTGAATTATATAATATCCGTCAGGTTCTGGTTATATCAACAGGTGATATGATCGAGAATTCATATATGAGAGAAACACAAGCACATAATTGTGAATTTTTACAATCTATGCAGATACATAAGGCTACTAAACTAATATATAGATTATTAGTCGCTTTAGCTGAAGATTGCAATGTTGTATTTGGTGGTATTGCTGGAAATCATGATCGTATGTCAGGTGACAAGAAAAAGAATTATGAGGGCGACAACGCAAATGTGCTTATTACTGAACATATTAAAGATTTGGTTGATGTAAGTGGCTGTGAACGCATTTCTATATTAGATACAAATTATAATGATTCTGAGATAAATATTACTGTTTGTGGTTTATCTTGTAAATTTATTCATGGTGATAAATATAAAAATGATAGATATAATCTTGCAAAAATTATTTCTAGTGATAATCAGTTCTATGATTTAATCTTTAGTGGACATCTCCACAATTTTTCCATTCAGTCAGAAAATCATGGTAGATATGCTATATCTACAGGCTGCTTAAGCGGATTCAATGATTTTTCCAAAAATTTTTATTGCAGTAGTGTAGCATCTCAAACAATAGCAATTTTAAAAGATAACGAAGTTGAAATGATAAAAGATATTCAGCTTAGTTAATTATATTTTGTTCTTATGAGGATAGTTTTATACTATCCTCTTTTATTTTTATTTATTTTGTATAGGAGGAATATAAAATGGCTACATATAATGTACATGCAGGTCACTGTCCACAGGATCAGGGTGCTTATGGTGCAGTTGGTATTTTACAGGAGTCTGTTGAAGACAGAATCGTCAAGAATGCTGTAATTGCAAAGTTAGAAGCACTTGGACATACAGTTTATGATTGTACGTGTGATGAAAACACGTCACAGAATGGTTGTTTAGCAGCGATTGTTGCTAAATGTAATTCACATAATGTTGATTTAGATATATCTATACATCTTAACTCTGGTAGAGATGATTACGAAGGCGATGATTCTACTGGTGGTACAGAAGTTTACGGATATGACACTGGAACAGAAGAAATTGGTTCGAAGATTTGTGAGGCAATTTCAGAAAAACTTAATATTAGGAACAGAGGATTTAAAACCAATTCAGGACTTTATGTTCTTAGAAACACAAAAGCCCCTGCTATCTTAATTGAATGTTGCTTCGTGGATGATAGAGACGATGCTAACAGATGGGATGCTGAAGCCTGTGCGAATGCTATAGTCGAAGCCTTAACAGGCGAAGTAGTATCAGAAGATTCAAGTGAAGATTGTTCGGATAATAATGAAACTACAGGTGGTAGAACTAATGATTTAGGTCATGTTGATGTTTATTATAGGGCTAAGTCAAATAATCGTTGGTGGGATGAAGTTCATGATAGAGATGATTGGGCTGGTGCTAGTGATGATCAGGCAATTACAGGTATTGCCATTGGTGTTAGTGAAGGTTATGTAAGATATCAGGTTCACTTACTTAACGGCGATTGGCTTCCAGAAGTTGATGGCTATGACATTAATGATGACGAAAATGGTTACGCAGGTAACGGTAGAACACCTATTGACGCATTAAAAGCAGTATTCTATACACCTGATGGTTATGAATACAAGTGTCTATATATACAGGTATCGCCACAGGGTATGGACGAATATTACCCTGTTCAGATAGATG
>ERZ773145.2388-NODE-2388-length-13369-cov-30.341145_pt1 | contig 13369 bp, 10 predicted proteins | sample MGYA00580848_ERZ773145 | MGnify/ENA primary metagenome ERZ773145 (study PRJEB29015, sample SAMEA2737858) | human gut metagenome | biome: human gut; feature: human-associated habitat; material: faeces | place: China | collected 2012 ... | reverse complement strand
AAAGTGAAACACGAGTATAATACTCATGAGTATTATACTCGTGTTTCACTTTATTTGTAATGCGCTTTCTTAGATTTCTACGTTGAAGTGTTTGAGAATCATCTTTTCGGCTTCGGCGTTCCACAGTCCTTTGTGTCTTTGCAGCATTTGTCCAGCTCCTTACTATATGTATTAAAAGACAGGCAATTTGAGGTTGTCTTTTTACAGGCTTCATTCCTACTAGCGGTAACGCAGTTTGTGGTATAATGAAGGTAAAAAATCACGAAGAGGAGGTGTTGACATGGGGGCGAAAGCCGTGATCATCGATCACGAACCACTGATGGCGGCGCAGTTAAAAAAAATGTTACAGAAGGGGAAACCAGCTATCGAGGTGAAAGCGATATGCTATGAAGGGGAGCAGGCCATGGCCTGTCTGGCAGCTCATCAGCCGGATATCGTCTTTTTGACCCTGGAAATGCCACGGGTCAGCGGCATGACTATTGCCAAGCAGATCGAAGCGGAAAAAGAGCCTCATCCGGCCATTGTCTTTGTCACGGGCCAGCGCGATTTCATTTCTCAGACGCTACGGCTCAATGTCCTCGATTATCTGGTCAAGCCGGTTACGGAAGGTGAAGTCCGGCGGGTTGTCGAAAAGTTCTGTGCCGTCTATACAAAAAAAGAAGCCCCTTCACAGGAAGGCGCTTCTCTGACGGCCGCCGACGGCGGCGAACGGCCTAGTTATGCCCGGCGCTTTTCCGTCGATGAAGGTGATAAGATAAAACTCATCGCAACGGAAGATATCCGCCTGGTCTATGCGGAAAAGCGCAAGGTCTATTTGGTTACTCTCTCAGGCCGGACTTATCCCAGCCATCTCAGTCTGGTCCAGTTTGAAAAGCGTCTGCCTGAAGACATCTTTTTCCGCTGTCACCGCAATTACATCGTCAATATCGATGAAGTCCAGCAAATTGAACCGTGGTTCAATCATCAATACGTCCTCATCCTGAAAGGGATGGAAGACCAGCCCGTGCCCATCGGCCGATCGTATGTCAAGAAGCTCCGGCAGTACGTCGACTTATAGGTTCAAGGCAGCCTTAAAGTAGGCTTTAAGGCTCCCCGGCAGATGACAGCATTTTGATAATGCATAGATTGCAGGATGAGGGTGAAAAAATGCCTGGTTGTTATAGAATAATGGCAAGCCATATGATATAATTCAAAGTAAAGCCTTGTAAAGAATATGAAAGAATCGTGTGAATTTTGATAAAGGCTTATTCTTATCTTTTCGTTAAGGAGATCGATGATTATGGCATTCCACTTAAAGCCCAAGGAAGAAAAATTCTTTTCCCTATTGGACCAGCATGCGACGTTGAGCTATGAAGCGGCTGAATTACTGAGCCAGGCTATTAATGGCGAAGTCGCAAAAGAAACGGCGCTGAAAAAAATCGACGCCCTGGCCGACCAGGCCGATGCATTGGTCATGGAAACGATGAAGCGCCTGCAAAAGACATTCATTACGCCTATGGACCGGGAAGATATCCAGCAGCTGATCGACCAGCTCGATGCGGCAATCGATAACATTAGTGAAATCATGGATAAAATGTGCATGTACCAAGTCGGTGAAGCGACGGATGGGGCTAAAAAGATGGCGACCATTACGGCTAAGGCCATGAAGGAAATACGCAAGTCCATTGGCTACATGAAGGATCTCAAGAAGAATTACCTCAAAGTCGAAGCGCGGAGCAAGAAAGTGTTGAAATTGGAACAGGACTGCGACGACTTATATCATGAAGAAATGGCGAACTTGTTCAAGAACTGCAAGGACCCCATCGAAATCATCAAGTGGAAGGAAATCCTCCAGTCTGTCGAAGACGTCACTGATGATTGTGAAGATTTAGTCGTTACGTTCAGAAGGGTTGTATTGAAGTATGCCTGAGCATTGGTTAATATGGGCCATCGTACTGCTGGCCGTTCTCTTTGATTATATTAATGGCTTCCACGATACGGCGAATGCCATCGCGACCAGTGTTTCGACGCGGGCCATTTCACCGCGGCACGCTATCATGATGGCGGCGTGCCTGAATTTTGCCGGTGCTATGATCAGTACCGGCGTCGCTAAGACCATTGGCGGCGATTTAGTCCTCAATCCGGCTGAAATCAGCTTAGAAGTCATCGTAGCTGCTCTTATCGGCTCGATTATCTGGAATGTCATCACTTGGTACTATCGCATACCGAGCAGTTCATCCCATTCGTTGATTGGTGGCGTCATCGGTGCCGTTTGCATCAGCGTCGGGCCGGCAGCTCTCGATATGGGCGGTATCGGCAAGATTATCCTGTCTTTGATCTTGTCGCCTGTCGTCGCCTTGATTACGGGCTATTTCGTCATGATCGGCATCCTCTGGGTCGTCCGTAAATATTCCCCGCTGGCCCTGAACCGGCAGTTCCGCAAGATGCAGCTCTTGTCGGCCAGTTTGATGGCTTTTTCCCACGGCTCCAATGATGCCCAGAAAGCCATGGGGATCATCGCCCTGGCTCTCTTATCTGGCGGTTATATTGAAACCATGGAAATTCCGATTTGGGTCAAGATGGCCTGCGCCACGTCGATGGCTCTGGGGACGTCGGCCGGCGGCTGGCGCATCATCTCCACGATGGGGACGAAAATCTTCAAGATGGAATCGATCAACGGTTTTGCAGCGGATTTGAACTCGTCTATCGTCATCTTTACGGCGACTTTCCTCCACCTGCCCGTCAGTACGACCCACGTCGTATCGGGCTCCATCATGGGTATCGGTTCAGCCGAACGCGTCCGCGCCGTTCATTGGGGCGTCGCCCGCAGTATGCTCGTCGCCTGGGTCGTCACCATCCCCATCAGTGCCGTCATGTCGGCAATCATTTTCAAAATTATCGATTTTCTTTAAGACTATGTTTGAGGTTTAGTGTGTGAAACTAACCACTAACCACTAGCCACTAGCCACTAACCACTAAAAAAGCGCTGTCTTCATGGGACAGCGCCTTTTTCTTTTTAGGATGTCTACCCCAAAGTATATTATAGATGTACTTTGGGGTGCTGGAGTTACAGAATTAAAACTATACTTTTTTTGTCTTTTATTGTATAATACTAAATATAGACAACAAGGGGGTAGAAATATGAGATTGAATCAAGCTACGGACTATGCCTTCCGCATGGTCCTCTATTTGGCGTCTCTCCCGGAAGGCACGAAGATTACCGGCGCGGCGCTGGCTGAAAAACAGAATATACCGGAACGCTTTTTATTGAAAATCATGCGCAGTCTCACCAAGGCTGGCATCATGAAGTCTTACCGCGGTGTCGAAGGCGGCTTCGCCCTGCAGCGGGCTCCCAAGGATATCACCCTCTTTGACATCATCGATGCCGTCGAAGGGCAGACGGAACTGCAGCGCTGTCTCCATGATATCGGCTCGTGCAGCCGCGGCTGCAGCGGCATGTGCTCTATTTATGCCGCTTTTGCCGACATCCAGCGCGACCTGGCGGCCCGCCTGAAGTCCATCAACTTCGAGACACTGGCCAAACAGGAAGCCAATCTGCGCATGGTCCATGAAGCAGAAGCGCAGCTGACGGCCAAAAAAGAAGCGGTAGAAAAGTGAGCTTGTAGTACGGAGTTTGTAGAAGAGGGCTTTAAATTTAAAACCCTCCGCTAACCACTAGCCATTAGCTGCTAGCCACTAAAAAGGGCTTGTCACCAACGACAAGCCCTTTTTTTTATGCCCAAAATATTGTAAAATAAGGATACCCATTTTATTTTTATTCTCGTTGTGTGGAGTGAAGCCCTATGTACCTACCCCTTCAAGGTTTCATCAGCAGCTTCCGGCTGCTCGATATATTGGATATCCTGCTCGTCACTTTTGTCCTCTATAAATTATTCATCCTCATCCGCAATACCCGGGCCGTGGCCCTGATTAAGGGCCTGCTGGTCCTGGGTGTGGTCACTGTCGTCAGCAAGGTCCTCGACCTGCACGTCATCAACTGGATGCTGCAGCAGGGGATGACGTGCATCCTCGTCGCCCTGCCTGTCGTCTTCCAGCCGGAATTGCGGCGGGCCCTGGAACAAATCGGCCGGGGCCGTTTCTTTCGTTCCGGCCAGGTCATCAGCATGGAAGAACTGGAACGGCTCATCGATGAAATCGTGGCTATCAGTGAATCCCTGTCAAAGACCCATACAGGAGCGCTCATCGTCTTTGAACGCGAAGTAGGCCTTAACGACTACATCGACACGGGCATCGCCATCGACGGCCTGGTGTCGCGGGAACTGTTGGGGAATATCTTCATTCCCAATACGCCCCTTCACGATGGCGCCGTCATCATCCGGGAAAACCGGATCATGGCTGCCGGCTGTCTGCTGCCGTTGACGTCGGACCGGTCGCTGTCGACGGAATTAGGGACGCGTCATCGGGCGGCTATCGGCATCAGTGAACTGGCCGATGCCGTCGTCGTCGTCGTCAGCGAAGAAACGGGCTCCATTTCTTATACCTATGGCGGTCATATTTATCGTCACCTCGACGGCAATGCCCTGCGCAATGTCCTGAAGACGTTCTTGAACAGGACGCCTCAGGGCCTGGCCAATATTTTTAAATGGAGGCCTTAGCTTATGAACAAGATTGATAAAAAATGGCAGCTCAAAATAATCTGCCTTCTCCTGGCTATCGTCTTGTGGTTCGTCATCATCAACGAACAGAATCCCCTCAGTGAAGGCAGTTATACCGTACCGATCACTGTAGAGAACCTCGACTCCCAGTATATTACGTCCAACGTGCCCAAGACGGTCTATGTCCGCCTGTCGGGACCGCGCAATACGATCATCAACGTCGGGCCGTCGGATATCAAGGCCTATATTGACTTGTCCAGTGTCCAGGAAGGGGAAGTAGAGGTTCCGGTCCACATCGAGATCCCCAGCGGGACGGAGCTGAAGAAGCAGAGCATGACGTCGACGAAAATCACAGTCGATGTCTATACGGTCAAAGAATTTAAATTGACGCCCCATGTCGTCGGCAAACTGGATGACAAGGATTTCATCAGCGATTTGAAAATCGTACCGGAGAAAGTCGTCGTCAGCGGGGCGCGCCGCCTCATCCAGCACGTCAGCCAGGCAGTCGTAGACATTCCGGTCAATCAGCGCAATGGCGACTTTGCTATTATGGCGCCGATTCATTTGTATCAGGCTGATGGCACGCCTGTCGAAGGACTGGAAATGACGCCCTGGCAGAGCAATGTCAAAGTGGCCATTGCCCATGATGCCGTGGCCAAGACGGTGCCTCTCAACCTGAACGCTACGGGCCAGACGGCCTGGAAGACCGTCACAGTTCAGCCGATGTCGGTCCAGGTCCGCGGTGAAGCCGATACGCTGAAGAATATCAGCTCCATCGATTTGCCAGATATCGATGTGGAAAACATGACGGAAGAAAAGACCTGGAAAGTGCTGATTCCGCCCATTGATGGTGTCGTCATAGACCCTGATGAAGTCGACGCCACACTGCATATTAAGAAAGATGAGTAGAAAGGGAGAAGATTGTGCTTAGAGTATTGAATATCCGCACGGCTGTGCCCATGAAGAAGCCTTTGGAAGCGTTAGTCGCCAAGAAGCTCCGCTGCAGCCGCAGCGATATTTCCCGCCTTATCATTGTCCGCCGGTCCATCGACGCCCGGCGGAAACCGCGGATTTATTTCGTTTTTACGGTCGATGTGGAATTCGTCGACGAAAGCCGCGTTTGGAAGCGCTGTCGTGACAATAAGGATGTCCGCCAGCTGGCTGAGTCGCCGGCGCCGGATATCCGGCCCGGTACGCAGCCGCTTACCCACCGGCCCATCGTCATCGGGACCGGCCCGTCCGGCCTGGCGGCAGCCCTGGCCCTGGCCGAACACGGCTATGCGCCTATCGTCTTTGAACGGGGGTGTGACGTCGATACCCGCACGAAAGACGTTGAAGATTTTTGGCGCGGCGGCCCCTTCAAGGCATCGTCGAACGTCCAGTTCGGCGAAGGCGGAGCGGGGACCTTTTCCGATGGGAAATTGACGACCCGCGTCAATCATCCGCTGCTGCGGCGCATTTTGCAGACTTTCGTCGATGCCGGAGCGCCGGAAGACATCCTGTATGCCTATAATCCCCACGTCGGGACCGATGTCCTGCGCCGCGTCGTCAAGAATATGCGCCACACCATCGAGGCGCAGGGCGGCGAAGTCCATTTTTCCAGCTGTGTCACGGCAATCCATCGCGACGATAGCGGACGCATCACGTCGGTGACCGTCAACGGCTGCGATGAGTACCCGGCAGAGCTGGTCGTCATGGGCATCGGCCACAGTGCCCGCGATACGTATTACATGCTCCATGACCAGGGCATTACCCTGGAAAAGAAGCCTTTTGCCGTCGGTGTGCGTATCGAACATTCCCAGGATGTCATCGACCGGGCCCAATATGGCTGCCCGGCAGCCGACCTCGGCCTGGAACCGGCCGATTACGCCCTGGTCTATCACAGCCCGGAAGGGCGGTCGTGCTATTCTTTCTGCATGTGTCCCGGCGGTGTCGTCGTCGGCGCGGCTTCGGAAGAAGGGCGGGTCGTCACCAATGGCATGAGCCTGTACCGGCGTGACAGCGGCATCGCCAACAGTGCTGTCGTCGTCAACGTCACAGCCGACGACATGGGCGGCGACAGCCCCCTGGCGGGTATCGAATTCCAGCGCCGCTATGAAGCCCTGGCCTATCAGGCCGGCGGCAGCAATTATCACGCGCCGGCTCAGACCGTCGGGGCTTTCCTCAGCCGTCCTGGAGCACCGCAGGAAGGGCCCATCCATTCCTATCGTCCCGGCGTGACCTGGACGGATCTGCATGAGGTCCTGCCAGGTTTCGTTACGACGACACTGGAACAGGCCCTGCCTTATTTTGGGCGGCGGATCCACGGTTTTGACGATGACGATGTCGTCATGACCGGCGTCGAAACCCGGACCAGCGCCCCGGTACGCATCGTCCGCGGCGAAGACCGCATGGCCCTGGGAGCGGCAGGCCTTTATCCCATCGGGGAAGGGGCTGGCTATGCCGGCGGCATTATGAGCGCTTTTTTGGATGGCCTGGAAACGGCGATTGAAATCATCCGTAAATATCAACCTTTGGAGGTAAAGTAAATGGCTAGATTGTTTGGAACTGATGGAGTACGAGGTATTGCCAATGATTCGCTGACACCGGAATTGGCATATCATTTGGGCAGAGCAGCTGCCTATATTTTTGGGCAGAACAAAGAACACCCGACCTTTCTCATCGGCCGGGATACCCGCCGTTCCGGCACTATGCTGGCAGATATCCTGGCCGCCGGTATCGCTTCGGCTGGTGGTGACTGCTACATGGTAGGCGTCATTCCGACTCCGGCCATTGCCTACCTGACGCGGACCCATCATATGGATGCCGGCGTCATGATTTCGGCGTCGCATAATCCCTTTGAATACAACGGCATCAAGTTCTTCGACGGCTTTGGCTATAAGCTGCCTGACGAAACGGAAGACAAAATCGAAGAATGTATGCTCAAAGATGAACGGGCTGCCCTTCAGAGCCGTCCGACCGGGGCCGCTATCGGCACGATTTCGACGTGGACCGATTTACAGCAGGAATATGCCGATTTCATCTGCAAATCGACGGATGTCGACTTGTCGGGCCTGAAAGTCGTCCATGACGGGGCCAATGGTTCCGCTTCGGTCTTGGGGCCGGAAATCCTCAAACGCCTGGGCGCCGAAGTCATTGCCATCCATCATGAACCGAACGGCATAAACATCAATGACAACTGCGGCTCTACCCATTTGGAAAGCTTAAAGGAAACGGTTCTCAAGTATGGGGCCGACGTAGGGATTGCCAACGACGGCGATGCCGACCGCTGCCTGGCTGTCGATGAAAAGGGTCAGGAAATGGATGGCGACCAGATTATGCTCCTCTGCGCCATGAAATTGAAGGCCGAAGGCCGGCTCAAACAGAATACCGTCGTCGGTACGGTCATGAGCAATATCGGTTTCCACAAAGCCCTGAAGGAAATGGGCTGCCAGACGGAAATTACGGCTGTCGGCGACCGCTATGTCCTGGAAAAGATGCGCAAAGATGGCTATTCCCTCGGCGGCGAACAGTCGGGCCATATCATCTTCCTCGACTATAATACGACTGGTGACGGCCTGCTCACGGCGGTCCAGCTGCTGAGCATCATGAAACAGCAGCAGAAGCCCTTGTCGGAACTGGCCGGGCTGATGACGCGCTATCCGCAGATTTTGAAAAATGTTCGCGTTCAGACGAAATCGGGATGGGAAGACAATAACCTCATCATGGCCGCCATCTCGGCTGGCGAAGAAGAGTTGGGCGATGAAGGCCGCATCCTCGTCCGCCCGTCGGGCACAGAACCCTTGATTCGTGTCATGGCAGAAGGACCGGACCTGGAACAGCTCGAACGCATCGTCGATGACATCGCCGTCGTCGTCGAACACGAAATGGGCCCGTCTAAGTAGGTATTGACAAAACCTTGCAAATATATTAAAGTGTGGGAATGGAGTTCCTGGAACTCTTTCCTGCACTTTTTTTATGCAGGCGTCTGGAAATCCTTGACGATATAATGGATAGCGCTAGTGCCTGATGGATTCAGGCAGACGAGGTAGAGAAGTATCGAAATAGTCAGCGGATGTCTCTCGGCAGCTTCAGCCGTTATATGGCGGAAAAACACGATGGTAACGTCGTCGACAAGTTCGTCATAAGAAGGAACATTTTCATATCAGGAGGATATAACTATGTGTGGTATTGTAGGTTACATCGGAGACAGAGAAGCAGCGGATTTTTTGATAGATGGACTGGCCAAGCTGGAATATCGTGGTTATGACTCGGCCGGTATTGCCGTCTACAACGACGGCGCCATCGCTGTCCGCAAAAAAGCAGGCCGTCTGGTCAATCTGGCTGAAGAAGTCAAGGCTCACCCCGTCGTAGGGACACTGGGCATCGGTCATACCCGCTGGGCGACACACGGCGGCCCGTCGGACGTCAATGCCCATCCCCATACGGATGAAAAGGGGAACTTCGCCATCGTCCACAACGGTATCATCGAAAACTACATGGAATTGAAGGAAGAACTCCTCAAAAAAGGGTATCACTTCAAGTCGGAAACGGATACGGAAGTCGTCGCGCACCTCTGCGCCGACATGTACGACGGAGATTTCACCAGCACCGTCCGCAAGGTTCTGGCCCGTCTGCGCGGTTCCTATTCGTTGGTCTTCATGTGCAAGTTTGAACCGGATAAGATCATTTGCAGCAAGAAAGACAATCCCCTCATCATCGGCCTCGGCCAGGGAGAAAATTACATCGCTTCGGATATTCCGGCCATCCTCAGCTACACCCGCAAGACGTACATCATGAACGATGGGGAAATCGCCATCGTCATGAAGGATAATGTCTGGGTCACGGACCTCGAAGGCAAGCCCATTTCCAAGAAGGTCTTTGAAGTCAACTGGGATGCTGAAGCAGCTGAAAAGGGCGGCTTTGAACACTTCATGCTCAAGGAAATCTACGAACAGCCGAAGGCTATCAAAGATACCATGAGCTGCCGCATCACCAAAGATGGCAAGCACGTCCATTTTGAAGAATTGAACTGGACGCCGGAAGACGTCAAATCGATCGGCAAGATTTTGATTACTGCCTGCGGTACGGCCTACCATGCCGGCCTTTTGGCCAAGTATTTCATTGAAAAACTGGCCCGCATCCCCGTCGAAGTCGACATCGCTTCGGAATACCGTTACCGCGATCCCTTGACGGACAGCAAGACCCTGTGCATCGTCATCAGCCAGTCCGGGGAAACCATCGACACCCTGGCAGCCCTGAAAGAAGCCAAACGCCGTGGCGCTCGTTCCCTGGCCGTCACCAACGTCGTCGGCTCGTCTATTTCCCGTGAAGCCGACCAGGTCGCTTATACCTGGGCTGGCCCGGAAATCGCCGTCGCTTCGACCAAGGCCTATACGACGCAGCTGGTCACGCTCCTGCTCCTGTCCCTGTACATGGGCCGCTTGAACGGGAACCTGCCCGTAGACCGGGAAGAAAAAATCCTGGCTGATTTGACCAAACTGCCGGATCAGTGCCAGGCCATCTTCGACCAGGTCGATTTCATCAAAGGTCTCTGCAGTGCTTTCAAAGATAAAGAAGACGTCTTCTTCATCGGCCGTTCCATGGACTACGGCCTGGCTATGGAAGGTGCCCTGAAATTGAAGGAAATCTCCTATATCCATGCTGAATCCTATGCCGGCGGCGAACTGAAACACGGCACGTTGTCCCTCATCGAAGCCGGTGTCCCCGTCATCGCTCTGGCTACCCAGCTGGAAGTCGAAGAAAAGATGATCAGCAACATCAAGGAAGTCAAAGCCCGCGATGCCTATGTCGTCGGCGTCGTCCAGGATGGCGATACGGAAGTCGGCAAGACCGTCGATGATTTGATCAAAGTACCGGCATCGGACGATTTCGTTGTTCCTATCCTGGCCATCATCCCCTTGCAGCTCCTGGCCTATTACATCGCTGTCAGCCGCGGCAACGACGTAGATAAACCGCGTAACCTGGCTAAGAGCGTTACTGTAGAATAAAAGCCGCTGTTCGTTTGCAGTTCATCGTTCATCGGAGGGCAGCCAGCTGCTGGCGGCTGATTGCTAACTGCTAGCCACGAGCCACGAGCCACTAGCTGATAACTGCTAACCCCTTAAAAGGGCTTGTCGTCATACGACAAGCCCTTTTTTTGTCCTGGTTATTCTCCGTTCGGCAGAATAATATCTCCTTTCGTCATGGAAGAGGGGCGGCCGTCTTCGTTTTGCCGTATACTATACTTAACGAAATGACAGTGATGATTGTAGATATATGTGAGGTGTTGTCTTATGTCACGATTTATAAATAACCTGAAACGCCGCGTTGCTAAAGAACAGAAGAAAATCGTTCTGCCGGAATCGGAAAGCCGCCGCGTCCTGCAGGCTGCCGAACGGGTCCAGGCCGAAGGCTTTGCCCGACCCATCCTCATCGGCCGTCCCCAGAGTATCGTCGAAGTCGCTTCGGAATACCAGATCGATATGGACGGGATTGAAATCATCGACCCTGAAACGTACCCCATGATGGATAAGTTCTGCCAATATTATGCCAAACGGCGGGCCAAGAAGGGCATGAGCCTGGAAGAAGCCCGGAAAGTCCTGTCAGAAAATTACATCTTCTTTGCAGCCTGTCTGGTTGCCTTCGATATTGCCGACGGCATGGTCGCCGGTGCGGTGGCCACGTCGTCGGAAGTCATCCGGGCGGCTCTGCAGGTCATCGGTCCTCATCCCGGCCTGTCGACGGTCAGCAGTTCTTTCATCATGATTACCGATAAGCCCCAGTTCGGCGATGACGGTATCTTCGTTGTTGGCGACTGCAGTGTCGTCATCGAGCCGACGCCGCAGCAGCTGGCCGATATTGCTGTCAGCTGTGTCGAACGGGCCCGCCGGACGGCGCAGATGCTCGATCCGAAAGTAGCATTCCTATCGTATTCGACCATGGGCAGCGGTGCCGGCGAAGAAGTCGACCGCGTCCGCGAGGCCGTCCGCCTGCTGCGGGACCGCAATGTCGATTTTGAATTCGACGGCGAAATGCAGGCCGATGCCGCGCTGGTACCGCGCATTGCCCGCCAGAAAGCACCGGGTTCGGCCGTAGCCGGTCAGGCCAATGTCCTCATTTTCCCGAACCTCGTTTCCGGCAATATCTGCTATAAAGTATTGGAACACCTGGCCGGGGCTACGGCCTTGGGACCGCTCCTCCAGGGCCTGGCCAAGCCGGTCATGGATTTGTCCCGCGGCTGTACGCCTGAAGATATTACCGACGTCATCGCCATTTGTTGCAGCGATGCCATCTACATGCAGGCTGAAAAGAAACGCGATATCGCCTTTACCAGCCGTTTTGAAAAGCTCGACCGCCGCGTAGCCGTCGAGAACCGCAATATTTCCATCCAGTTCGACCCGGAAAAATGCAAGAACTGTACTCTCTGCCGCCGGCGCTGCGCCGATGTCATGTCCATGACCGGTTATTATTCCCTGGAAAGTACCGGCGACGTGCCTATCTGCGTCCACTGCGGCCAGTGTTCCCTGACCTGCATGTTTGGGGCGACGACGACGGTATCCCAGCGCGATGCCATCCAGAAGGCCATCGACGATCCTAAGAAAGTCGTCATATTCCAGACAGCGCCGGCTGTCCGCGTCGCCCTCGGCGATGAATTCGGACTGCCTTTCGGCTCGGTTGTCCAGGGCAAGATGATCGCCGCCTTGCGGGCCCTCGGCGGGGATTACGTCTTCGATACGAATTTCGGCGCTGATTTGACCATCATGGAAGAAGCATCGGAACTCTTATACCGTATGCATAACAAGAAAGAACTCCTGCCGCAGTTCACCAGCTGTTGTCCGTCGTGGGTCGAATTCACGGAAATCTTCTTCCCTGAACTGATTCCCCATCTGTCGACGGCTAAGAGCCCTATCAGTATGCTCAGTCCTATGATCAAGACGTATTTTGCCAAACGCATGAAGATCGACCCGGCCGATATCGTGACGGTCTGCGTGACGCCGTGTACGTCGAAGAAGGCGGAAATCGCCCGGCCGGAACGGAATGCTGCCGGCCGTTACTGGAAGAAACCGGAAATCCGCGATACGGACTACTGCATTACGACGCGGGAATTGGCGAAATGGATCAAAGACGCCCAAATCGACTTCAACAGCCTGAAAGATTCGGATTACGACCCCATCTTCGGCCAGTCCTCCGGCGGCGGCACGATTTTCGGCAACAGCGGCGGCGTCATGGAAGCGGCCCTGCGGACGTTGGTCTATTTGAAGACGGGCAAACCGGCTGATGAAGAATTCCTCCACTTTGAAGAAGTCCGCGGCCTGGAAGGCGTCAAGGAAGCGGCCCTGACCCTGGACAACGACATCATCCGCGTCGTTGCCATCAGTGGTCTGGCCAATGCCCGGCGCTTCATCAACCTCATGGAAGAAAAACATTCGTGGAAGAAATACGCCTTCATCGAAGTCATGGCCTGCCCAGGCGGCTGCATCGGCGGCGGTGGCCAGCCGAGAACGAAACTGCCACAGGAAATCCCGGCCAAACGCGCCCGCATCGAATCGCTTTACGGACTGGATGCACTGAACCAGATACGTGCCAGCTGGGAAAACCCGGAAATCCAGACACTGTATACCAAGTTCCTGGGCGAACCGCTCAGCGACCTGTCGGAATCCTTACTGCACACGCAGTATATCAACAAGCACTACATGCTGGGCAAAGAAGATAAAGTCCAGCCAGGCGTGAGCCATTAACGTGATTAGTGGTTCGTGGCTAGTGGCTCGTGGCTTCATAGGGGCCGTCCCAGA
>ERZ773145.2384-NODE-2384-length-13377-cov-9.429740_pt1 | contig 13377 bp, 6 predicted proteins | sample MGYA00580848_ERZ773145 | MGnify/ENA primary metagenome ERZ773145 (study PRJEB29015, sample SAMEA2737858) | human gut metagenome | biome: human gut; feature: human-associated habitat; material: faeces | place: China | collected 2012 ... | reverse complement strand
TCAAGAGCTCCTTTACCATGATATAAATCTCTTGGTAATGTAAAACGTACCATAATCCTGTACCTCCTAAAAATAGAATTAAATAATAAGTGATTAATATGGATTAATGTAATAATCCACCGGTTGCACCCCACAATGCAATCATTCATTTGTTTGATTAGATTGTTAATACTCTAACAATCTTTATATCAATAGTATATACCCCTTTTTTTGTTATTTCAAGTAATTATATGTTAATTTATTGTATTTTATATGTATTTTATTTGTATTTATTACATATAGCTTTTCAGGCATAAGAATTATCTTACAAATAAAAGCTCCTAATATGCTAAAAGCCCTGATTCAGCCAGCAGCACAATGCGATATATACAATATTGCAGTACTGCTGGTCAAACCAGAGCCTTATTATTATCTATTTGATTGTTGTTTGATTGTTGTTTAATTGTTATCTGTTTTATTATTTCATAAGATTAATCCAGATATAGATTTATCCAGATATTTATCCTATAACTTCCTTTACTGTCTTAACAACATTATCAACTGTGAAGCCAAAGTGCTCGAACAATGTAGCTGCTGGACCAGAAGCACCAAAGCCCTCCATAGCAATAACCCTGCCATCAAGTCCTACATACTTATACCAGCCAAAGTCTGAAAGTGCCTCAACTGCAACTCTCTTTCTTACAGCATTAGGAAGCACGCTTTCCTTATATTCTGCTGACTGCTTATCGAACAGCTCCATGCTTGGCATACTTACAACTCTTACATCTATGCCATCCTTCTTAAGTTCTTCCTTTGCATTTACTGCAAGGCTTACTTCTGAACCGCTGGCGATTATAATAGCATCTGGAACTTCCTTCTGTGAGTCAGCTATAACATAGCCACCCTTAAGTGCATCCTTAGATGAACCCTCCATCTGTGGAAGATTCTGTCTTGTAAGTACAAGTCCTGTTGGTCCGCACTCGTTCTCAACTGCATACATCCATGCTGCTGCTGTTTCTGTTCTGTCGCAAGGTCTGAATACTGTAAAGCCTGGAAGTGAACGGAATGCTGCGAGCTGCTCGATAGGTTCATGTGTTGGTCCATCCTCACCTACACCTATGCTGTCATGAGTGAATACATATGTTAATGGAAGCTGCATAAGTGCTGTAAGTCTTGCCATTGGCTTAACATAATCACTAAACACAAAGAAGGTCGCAACAAACGCCTTAAGTCCACCGTGAAGCATAAGTCCGTTTCCTATTGCTGCCATAGCCTGCTCTCTTACACCAAAGTGAAGATTGCTTCCTGCATAATTATCCTTAGAAAAATCTCCTGCATCCTTTAGGTTAGTCTTGTTAGATGGTGCAAGATCTGCTGAACCACCTATAAGATTAGGCATAGCCTTCTTTATCATATTAAGGATAGCTCCACTTGTATTTCTTGTAGCTTCAGCTTTATCTCCCTTTGCCCAATATTCATCAGAATTGAATAAATCGGACATGTCATAGCCATCAAAGTAGTTATCCCACAGCTCCTTCATTTCAGGATATTTCTCTACATAAGCTGCAAACAGCTCATTCCACTTATCCTCTGCCTTTGCCATATTAGCTGAAAGCTCTTTATAATGGTCATATACTTCCTGTGGAACCTCGAAGTCACCCTTGCATGGCCATCCGATATTTTCCTTAAGTGCTGCAACATTATCAACACCAAGTGGCTCACCATGTGCACTAGCCTTACCCTGCTTAGCAGGACAGCCGTATCCGATAAGAGTATTAACTTTAATAAGTGATGGTCTTGTCTTATCAGCCTTAGCTTCTTCTATAGCCTTTCCTATTGCACAAAGATCGTTGCCATCCTCTACTTCTATTGTCTGGAAACCAAATGCCTTGAATCTTGTCACAACATCCTCTGTGAATGCTATATCTGTGCTTCCTTCAATAGATATATTGTTAGAATCGTAAAATACAATCAGCTTTGAAAGTCCTAATGTTCCTGCGAGTGAGAAGCATTCAGATGAAATACCTTCCATCATGCAGCCATCTCCACCTAAAACATATGTATAGTGGTCAACTACAGGATATCCTTCCTTGTTGAATACCGATGCAAGATGTGCTTCTGCCATAGCCATACCTACTGCCATAGCCATACCCTGTCCAAGTGGACCTGTTGTAGCCTCAACACCTACTGTATGTCCATACTCTGGATGTCCTGGTGTTAAAGAACCAAACTGTCTGAAGTTCTTAACCTCATCAAGTGAGAGATTACCTATTCCAAAAAGGTGGAATAATGAGTAAAGTAACATAGAACCATGTCCACCTGAAAGAACGAATCTGTCCCTGTTGATCCATTCAGGATTCTGTGGATTATAGTTCATATGCTTTGAGAATAACTCATAAGCTATAGGTGCTGTTCCAAGTGGCAGACCAGGATGTCCTGAATTAGCCTTCTGGATAGCATCAGCGGATAACACCCTGATCGCGTTTACTGACATTTCTTCAATATTCATATTAATCCTCCATTTCTATGATGTATTTCCACATCTTATGTTTACTCTTTTTTTCAATCCTTAAAGTCTGCCTCTGTAAGGAATATCACATCACCAGTATCACTGCGCTTCTTCTTAAGACCACCAAAGAACTTTCTTGATGCTCTCCTTTCAGAGTTTGCGATTGCTTTATTAACAACTTCTTTAATATCATCAAGCTTGATATTATCATTTATGTTATGAAGCTTATCTATCTTAAGATAAAGCTCAAGAAGTGCATCATCACCTACTTCATACTGTCTCTTTCTTGCAAATCTTTTAGCCATTTCCACAAGCTCATTAACATTATACTGCTTAAGAGTTATCTTATGGTTAAATGTTTTAGTAAGCTCTGGGTTAAAGTTAAGAAGCACATTCATTTCTGCATCTGAATCTTCAAATATAACTATCATTCTATCTGTCTCTTCATGCATACATGAAACTATCTCATTTATCCTCTTAGGCTGGATAGTTCCTGCTCCTTCTACGATAAGTGCTGTTCCCTTAAGCTTACCCATCGCCTTTACTATACCTCTCTGGTTGATACTTTCGCCAGATGTTTTGGCTATCTTCTTAGGCTTGTCAGGGTATACATAATTAATCGCCCTTACTATTGTTCTTGCAAGATCTGTCTTGTCAGAGCTTGAGTTACCAGATATAAGAATATTACCGCATGCTGATGTTTTCATATTCATCTCTTTATCAAGTGACTCAAACAGCTCGACGAGCTGTGCCTCAAGTCCTGGCATTTCTCTGTACTTTCTGAATATCTTTGCTAATTCTCCAGAAAGCTTCTTCTCTGACTGTTCTTCATCCATATCATCCATCTGCTTACCATCCTTGCTGTCGCTATCAGAATAAACAGCTGTTGTTTCTGAATATGATGCTGCTGTTTCATTTACCTGCACTGCTATGCTATCAGCTGCATATGAAGCTTCATCTACCTTATCCTGTTTCTGTTCGTATTCCTTAAGCATTTCGTCAGTTACAGGACTTAACTTTGCTGTATCAAGTGAAAGTTCTTCATTTAAATCATCTTTGTTATCTTCGTTATCTTTATCCACCAGACTGTCAAAGTTCACTACCTTAGCGTTATTCTGTGGTGTCTGTGCAGCCATATCAGATGTATTGATAACCTCTTTAGCAGCCTCTTGTTCTGCATTCTTAAGTTCTTTTACTGTATTCTGTTCAAGGATAAATGCTGCTTTGCCTGTTCTCATGGCAAGGTCACGTCTGGCTGAATCAAGTGCAACCTCTGCCTCTGCAAGTCTTTTCGCCTCTGCTTCATCGAATTCTGTGCCTTTGTTTAAAGCCTCTTCCTTCTTCCTTGCGATTATACGTTCATAAGCCTGGCTCTTCTCATCCTTTTCATCAAGCATACGTTCAAGCTCTGCCTTAGAGAACTCCTTCGTATCCTGCTTTCCATACTTTTCTTCCCTTACAGATTCTATCCAGTCTGTGATACTTAGCTGGCCTTCTATCTGCTCATCCTCTGTCTGGTCATCATTATATGGCCGCTCACTGTCTGTATCTGCTGATGCAGTCTTTGCTAAGGTATTATCAACATTCTCGTTATTTCTACTATCCTTTCTTTCAAAAGGTGGTCTGAATGTTTCTTCCTGCTCATCTTCAAAAAGATTCTTTACATTCTTTGCAAGCTCTTCCTGAATATTATGTGTATCGTATATACTGTAATTAGGAACTGAAACTTCTATATTCATGGCATCAGCCTGTTCATCTATACGCTTCTGAGCTACACGTCTGGCTTCTTCTTCATCTTCCCTGCTTATTTTCTCACAGCTGTTTTCTATCTTTTTCTTAGCATTTTCGATAAGCTCTTTAAGCGATAACGAAGCTTTACTTACATTCTCTGAGAAGCTGTTATCCGAACTATCTGACAGACTGTCTGACAAACTATCCGGCAGACCGCCAGCTGGATTATCCTCTGCGGCTTTCTGCTTTTCTTTATTCTCAGCTATTGCAGCTGCTGCTTCTTTATTCGCTTCGTTCTGTCTTTCAATAGCTTTTACAATCGATTCCTTTAATGCACTGTTCTGGTTATTCTGCACAAGGTCTATTGACAGTTCATCACTATCTTCTGAGCTGTCATTATCATGTTCTGAAGCTATATTCTCTTTGGCTTCGGATGCAGGCTGCTCTTTTACACTGTCAGGCTCAGTTTTCTTAAGCTCATCTGCTTCAAGCACATCTCCAACCTCATCCTTTTTAAGCCGTGCAAGTTCCTTCTGTTCCATGAACATTCTTTCCTTGTTAGCCTCTTCGTCAGACTTTCTTGCATTGATCTCTCCAAGTATCCTTCTTTGTGTATTAGAAAGATTAACTCCAAGCTTTTCCTTAAGTCTGACTGCATTCTCAACATATACGCCATCCTGGAACCATAAAACAAGGTTATCGCATGTCTTAATACAGTCTTCCCTGCGTCCTGTTTTATAATATAGGTTAGCAAGCTCATACATATACTTCTCGTCTATCTCTGATTCCTTATAATCTTCCAGTATCTTTACAAGCTCAGTATCTGGTGCTCCCTGTGCCCTTCTTAAATCATAATATAAAATATATCTGTTAACATCATGTGCTGATATCTTAGCATATTCTTTATATAATTCTTCTGCATTTTCAAAATCATTTACCTTTATGAAAAACTCTGTAAGCTTGTATATAAGCTTTCTTCCACCAAGGTTACGGTTGTAAGCAAGTATAGCCATATCCCTTGCTTCCTCGTAATCTCCAGCTGCCTCCTGCACATTGATAACTGTTGCTAGAGTAGACCAGTCTTTGACCTTATTCCAGTTCATTTCTTTAGCTATCTGTGCAGCCTGCTTATACTCTTTCTTAGCGGCAAGCTTCTTAATCTGTTCCAACTTTATATTAAACTCGTATTTATCCACGTTAAAGACCTCCAATGTGTCAATAAATTGACCCTCATATCTAAACACTCCATATAATTTTATCACAGCAGAGTATTGTTGTAAACCGCCAGTTAATGTAAAAAAAGGCTTAAATCCGGCTCGAATCCGGCTTAAAAAGCAAGCTGTTATAACACATACAGACTATAAGAAATCAAAGCTTGCCTGCTCATAATTCATTCTGGTGTATTCTAACTCCTGTTGTTTTACGTTGCTGTAATAATCAACAACAACTGTCTGCTGCCTGTTATCTGCCATCTTCTGTCCTAATATGTAGTTGACATCAAAGCGTGCTGTTATAGCAGGAGTTGCACCTCTTGCCGGAACTATAAGTTGTATATGATTAGCCTTCAGAAGCTTAAATATAGGCTCCCATATATATATGTCCTTTGCAGCGCCAAAAGGATTATCTATAAATATAGTATTTCCCACAATTCCGCCATCCATAACTGTATTAATATTCGATATATAGTTTATGATTGCAATAAGGAACTGTATATAAATACCCTGTGACTGTCCTGTTGAGCCTACGGCTTCCTCATATCTTAAGTACCTGCTCTGATCTTTTATACGTTCTCTCTTATACAGATTAATCCTTATTGAATTCATATCTGTTACTATAACAGAGAAAAGTCTTTTCCATGTAAGTCTGTTTCGTATATATCTGAACCTTTCCTCAGGATCTTTAAAGCTTTCTGCTGCCTCTATAGTCTCATCTATATACTCTGACATTCTTTCCTTGTATACGCTCTCCTTAACATATGGAATATTAAGACCTATTATAGATATATCTTCTTTATCCATCTTAATATGTGAAAGCTTAGGAAGTCTTTCAAGCTCCGTACGTATATTGCTGCATGTCTGTATACAACGGTTTTCGAAGTTATCCTTTATTCTCTCCATATCTTCGATTCCCTTGTGTACTCTTGTCTTTTCAAGTTCAATATAACTATTCGTCTCATCAAGAGAAGCAATCAGTGCACTTGTCTGCTGCTCATCCTTTGGCATGTTTACTGACATACTTATCTGCACAGCAAGATCCTCTGCATTATAGCTCTTTAGTGAATCTATAAGCTTACTCTTATATTTTACGAATTCATCTGTTTTTTTATACTCCAGCTTAAGTATTGCTGAATATTCTTTTGCAGTCTGCTCATATTCCTTATTCAGGTTATTATAATCCTGATACTTTATGTCTGTTTTTTTCAATATTTCTTCATCAGGTATATTTATTCCTGCACCTGACATGATTCTTTCAATATCTTTTCTGCATACCTGGATATCTTTAAGCTCATTCTCAAGCTTCTTTCCTGCTGCCGCTTCCTTCTTTATACTATCCTCAAGCTCTCTTGTTATGGCAGTATTATTCTTAACGTAGACATCTGGATCGTCACACTCGAACTCTTCATATGTTCCATACCTTTCTTCAATCTGTGATATAGCATATGAAACACTTCCCTCAAGTCTGTTAAGCATAGCCTCCTGCATGCCAAGTTCACGGTCTGAATCATTATACTGTTTGTTAAGTTCTGTTAATTCATCTGATATCTCATGAAGCTTTTCCTGGCTGCTTACCGATATCTTTCCCTGAAGATACAGCTCTTTAAGTTTTTCAGGTTCTTCACCTCTGTAGATGATAGAATCAATACATTTTTTCATTGATGCTTCAAGATGACTCTTAAGCGCTTCCTTATCTGTAAGGTCTGCATTCTTATTCATAAGAATATCTTTAAGTCCTGCGAAACGTCCTGTAATCTCCCTTATATTTTCTTCATCATACTCTGTAGTAACTGGCTTTTTGTTTTCATCTGCTGGTGTATCATCCTGCACATAATACTTTGAGAAAATATTTTCCCAGTTGTATACAAGTTCTGTGTATTTCTTATCAACATTATCCTTGTATTCGTTAATCCTAAGATACTCTTCCCTTGACTTGTCAAGCTGTGCTGCATACCCGATTATCGCACGTTCTGCCTTGGCAAGCTTGTCATTGTATGCTTTCAGGCTGTTCCTCTCTTCTGATATTTCCGCATACAGGTCTGATATCTTCTTTAACCCTTCTGCCTGACCTAGTGCACTGTCAAGCTGTTTTTTTAGATTCTCAAGTTTATTGGCATCCTCTGCCTTTTTTTCTTTATATATGTCTATGCTTCCATCTACCTGTGAAAGCTGTTCTATAACCTGGTCAAGCTCCTGCCTTGCATTTTCAACTGCTTTAGTATGGGTATTTCCTGAAATAGCTTCGTATTTTACAACAAATGTATAATCCTCCCATACTATCTGCTTTCTGCCTTCAAGCTTCTGCATATCTTCATTCAGGTTGTCGAGTTCTTCATTTGCTGTCTTAATCTCAAGTCTGCGTTTCGTATCATCCCTTAAAAAGCTCATATCTTTAAGTGCGAATACCATCATATCCTTATCTATGGCAGCCTGCTGGCTATCAAGTACCTTCTCACTTATGACCGGATATATATGTGTACCTCTTCCAAATGTATTTAAAACATTATTATTCTTAACTCTGTCAAAATCATTTTTTATTATAAAGCTGTATTCAACAAACGGAATTCTTTTTAAGACATTTTCTCTTTGGACATCATCAAGCTGTGAAACCCATACATGACCTTCTATAACATCTGTGCCATATGTATTGTAAAGATAATCCTTAAACGCCCTTCTATCAGGACTATCCATATAATATGAGCCGGAATTGAGTGCTTCTATATACTGGTTAAGCTTATCATACTCCCTGGATTTTTCATTGTACTCTGTATTCATCTTTGTATATGCTTTAAGTACAGCCTCATCAAGATCATCGGCTAATCTTACACCATATACCTTCTCTATATCTGTAAGTCTGTCGGCATTATCCTTTAACAGCTGCGACTGTTCATCCATTCTGCTGATATTTTCCTGCAGCATAACCTTTTTGGTCTTTAACAGATTAATCTGCTCCTGTACCTTATATATCTGCTCTTTATCCTCTTCAAGCACGCTTTTTACGCTATGTATATCACCGCTTATATCTGATATATTGTTATTGCATTTTTCAAGCTCAGACAAAGCTGTATCTGCAACAAGTACTCCATACTGTCTGCAAAGCTCCTGCTGTCTTATCTCATCCCTGCTTATTTTTTCCTGCATGTTATCCCTTAAGCCAAGAACAACTGCACAGTCTTTTTCTGCATTTCTATGATTATCCTTTGCCTCTGCAAGTATGTCATATGCCTGTTTTTCATCCTCTGCTGCGGCATGTGTCATATCCTCAAGTTCACCTACATGCTTTTCATAGTATATCCTGTACACGCCTGCAAGCCTTTCAAGCTCAGAGGTTATGTCTTCATCTTCCCTCATTCTGTTATCAAGTGCTGTATCAACCTTTAACAGTTCTTTCTCATACTCTATATAATCATAATAATCATTGGCTGATTCCATAAGCATAAGGCGCTTCTTTACAGCAGCTATCCTGCTTTGCTTCTGTAAAAGAAGTTCTTTTGACTTCTTTACAAGCCCCTCAACATCCTTAAGTGACTTCTTTTCTGATAATACTTTGGCAACAGCAATACTCTTCTTTTTATCTTCAAGCCTGTTTACAAGGTCAGTATTCCTTTCGTCATGTGCTTCAAGCTCTGACTGCTTGTCTGCTGCCATATGTACTGCCGATGCAAGCATTGAATATAAAGCTTCTTCTTTATTTTTCTTATTCCTGTAGAATTCTGTATATGTATCTGCATACTCCTTGAACCGTTCCAGCACTTCCATCTGGTTATCATAACTGCTTATCTGGCTGTTCTTTCTTGAAAGCTCTATAAGCTTATCCTTTATATCAAGAAGTGTCTTAGCCATCATTGAGTCATCATTTTCAACAGACAGCCTGTTATTGTAAGATTTCTGTATGATTTCTTCTATAAGAAGATCCTCAACGACCTTGCGGCTTGTTCTATAGTTAGTTTCAAAATATGTTCTTACATGGCCCTCAGTTTTGTTAATACCTCTTACTATTTCCCATGCACTTTCATATATGCCATACTTTGATATGAAGCTCTGATAGTCGCCTTTCCTGTCAAATATATGAACCTCTATACCCTTATCTTCTTTAGTTACATCCCTCAGATATGCCTTTAATCCATTATAAGTTACTCTTTCACCATTGTGCACGAGCGGAAGGTTCTTTATATCATCAGGTCCGAACTTCTTATAGAATATGCAGTAGTTAAAGTACTCTATACTTGTATTATCTGAAGCTGTACTGCTCCTGGCTGTCATGCTTCCTGTATCTAAAGCTGCTGCCATATAAGCCTCTTTGTCTTGTGCATCTTCTCTTTCTTCTGCACTCCTTGCCCTTCTTGCACAGAAGCCTGTCGTCATATATCTGTAACCATCCCTCTGGCAATGTGAATCAAGCTTCCACTCCACAAGCGAATGTATGCATGTGTTGCCACTGCCTTTCCTGAACAGCTTTTCTACCGGCTGTTTTTCATCAAGTGTGCAGTTTGGTATCATATTCTGCATAAGAAGAAGCATAAGAAGACTCTTGCCACCACCATTAGCAAGATCATATATGGTATTCCTGCAGTTAAAACGCATCATAAAATCATCATAAAACTGAGTACCAAAATTATATTTTACATTATTAACCCTGACTCTGTTAATCTGTGGCATATATACCTCCTTGTTTTTACGAAGTAAATTTACGACTGTTCCTGCATAAGTTCTGCCATGCGTCCCTTATAGCCGTCAAAATAGTTCTCTATAAGTGCCTTGAACCTGTCAGTTGGGTAGAATCTGTTCTGTGCTTCCATAAGAAGCTCCTGTGATACACAGAAATTCAGTGCTATCTTTACAAAGCCTGTTTTAGAATTCTTAGCTGCCCTTACATCTGCCGTATCAGCTACTGTTATTACTGGAAGAGCATCCCAGCTTAGTGCTATCTGCTTGAAGCTGTTTTCTTCAACATCATCTATAATCATGCCCAGCTTCTTATCTATTATGGCAGATACGGATGAGTCTACATTTTTTACTATATCCTCAACTCTCACAAACTCTGCGTATGTTGTGCTTGCCGAATCAGTATAGAATTCTGTAATTATGTTATATATTATAAAATATACAAGATATAACTCCCTGTTCACCCTTAATCCAAGCTTATTTCTCAACTCTTCGTTAGTGTAGCCAAACACCTTGTTATTATCCCCTGCACTGACATATAAGCTGTTGTTATATTCATATATATTAAGATTGAACTTCTTAAGCGACATATGAACTATGTCATACACCTCAGCGTTAGTATTGTATTCCTGATAAAGCTGGCTGTTATCTTTACTTTCGCTTATCTGTTCACCCATTATAAGCTTTGATACTATATCCAGTGCCTTGTCCAGATTCCTGTTTTCCATATATCCTCCATGTTATCCTAGCTGAATTCTTACAGCATCGTTTCTTCATACTATGTTCATCATACTGTATTCATCATACTATGTTCATTTTACTGTGTTCACCATACTATGTTCATTATACTGTGTTCACCATGCCAGCTATGACAAAGCATCATCATAAGCCTTCATAAATGCTACATTAGTAACCTGCATGTATTCACTGTCAGCCTGTTCACTCTCTGATAAAGTCCCACCTTTTATTATCTTAAAATGTCTGACCTCTTTACCACCAAAGCCCTCTTCAAGTATGCCATCAAGAAATGTTTCGCTGTGCATGTCATCTCCACCTATAACATACTCATCTCTCTGACACAGATTAACAAAAAATGCATAATAGTCTGCATTTTTAAGTATAGTATCACCATAAGCCCTGCTCATGTATTCTCCGAATTCATCAAGTGTTAATATGTCCGATTTTTTCAAACACACCTTATCTATACACGTAAGAAGATTCGTCATTATGAATATATAGTTGTGACGGATTCTTTCATCCTCTACTTCATCCTCATAGACTATCTTCTCTGGTTCTTTATCATTAACATATTCTTTCTTCTCATATTTCTCAGGTTTTACCATAAGTGCTTCATCTATCGTCCTAAGATCTATAGTCTTTTTAATATTCAGCTTAAATAAAGGATCTATCAGATACTTAAGTGCTTCCGCATTATCCTTCTTTATCATATCCGACAGTGCCGTTGAAAAATCCATATGCAGACGCAGCCTTGACAGCTTAGCCCTTCTTACTGCCTCATCCGTTGTATTCTGCATCTGTGTGCAGTCACGAAGCAGTTCTGCATGCCTGTTCATGGCTATCTTTAGCTGATCCTCAAGATAATGTATCTCCTTCATCGTCCTGTAATAGCTGTCTGTTCCCGATGAAAAGCCTTCAAGTCTTGATATCGCCTTATCTATAAGCTCCTTGTTCTTCTTAAAAAGCTTCTCCTCATCATTAAACCACTTCATGCCAGTGCTTACGAAATCCTCATATGCATCTATACCTGCATTCACATCCTGCGAAAGGACTTCCATAACCTCTGCCTTGCGAAGCTTTAAGCGTCCTACCTCTTCGTTGATTCTTTCAACAACCTCTACTCCGCCTTTAAAGTTATTCGAATTAATCATCTTTTCAAGCAGAAGCTGTGAAACACTTATCCTGCTTTCATCTTTTATCTCCTTAGTATCAAGATAGAATTCCACAGCATCAGAGCTTATCGAATACCACACACTGTTATCTCTTATTGTACTTTCAATAAGCTTCATTCTTGACACCCTTTTCTTATGTTCAACCGGATCATAATACCTGAACTCAAAAGGCCTGCCTTCATTTTTTATCTTATCGAACACATAATCCGCCGCTTCCCTGCATTCTTCTTCCGAAAGTTCAAGACCAAAATCTCTTTTAACAAGCAGCTTAAAGAAATCAAGATATTCATTATATGTAATATCCTTTTCCTTAAAGTTATTCTCCTCAATAAAAAAACGCAGAACAGCCATAAGAATATAACCCATATCAAGCGCACAGTACTTTCCATCCTTATACTGGTCAAATGAAGCGTCCATGAGCCTGAAAAATGGATAATACTTCTTAAGATTAAGCATTCTTTCCCTATGATCTGTGATTATCTCTCCTATCATACTTCCTGCCATAACACACCTCATTCTTTAAGTATCTGTTTTGATGATTCTATATTCTTTATAACAATTCTGCTTTCTATACATGATATGATTCTGTGGATTGTAAAGCAATGCTGCAATCCGGCTGCACCAGCCAGATTCAAAGCCACACTATAACTCAGTTCTTCCATCCAATGCCCTAAGAAGTGTAACCTCATCTATATATTCAAGGTCTCCGCCTACCGGCACACCACTTGCTATTCGCGTAACCCTGATTCCTGCCTGTTTTATCATCTTGCTTATATACATAGCTGTTGTCTCACCCTCCAGGTTGGAATTCGTTGCTATGATAACCTCATCAACATCCTTCTGAAGTCTTTTCATAAGTTCTGCAAGCTTGATATCTGATGGTCCTATTCCAAGCATAGGACTTATCGCACCATGAAGGACATGATATACACCCTCATACTTACCTGTCTTTTCATATGCTGCCATATCCCTTGTATGCTCAACAACCATAATCTGCTTATGATTTCTCTTAGGATCCTTACATATAGGGCATAACTCATCATCAGTAAGTGTAAAACATTCCTTACAGTAGTGTACATTCTCCTTTGCACTTACCATAGCATCCGCTATTGACTGCACATCCTCCTTAGGCATGTTTATAATGTGAAATGCCAGGCGTTGGGCGCTCTTAGCCCCAACCCCTGGTAATCTTGACAACTGTTCTATTAATTTATTAATATGACCGCTGTATATGTCCATTAGAAAAGGCCTCCGCCAAGTCCTGAAAGACTGCCTGTAATCTTAGACATAGATGCCTGTGACTCTTCCTCGCACTTACGAAGTGCTTCGTTAGTTGCAGCAACTATTAAGTCCTCTAACATTTCTACAT
>ERZ773145.2380-NODE-2380-length-13408-cov-5.213211_pt1 | contig 13408 bp, 8 predicted proteins | sample MGYA00580848_ERZ773145 | MGnify/ENA primary metagenome ERZ773145 (study PRJEB29015, sample SAMEA2737858) | human gut metagenome | biome: human gut; feature: human-associated habitat; material: faeces | place: China | collected 2012 ... | reverse complement strand
CAAGAAACCATGTGACACGGCGCCTGCAATTCTCCGGACGCACTCTATTCAAAAAAATCACAGACAAGGGTCACAGGGCTCTCTGCCACAGGCAGCTGAGGGACTGCATCATCGGCCCTTCCGAACGTATGACTGGTCACGAAGCCAAAGAGGACGCTCCCCGGGGCGTCCTCTTTGGCTTCCAGTAAAGCGCGCTGGGGAGGGGTGGGAATTTGAAGGGAGGGGGACACCTCTCGCGCCGGTAACGACCGAAGGCGGCCGCAGGCCGTGCCCGTTAGCGACGAAGGAGCCTTACGGGCATCGACAGCAGAGATGAGGGGGCCCCCTCCCCTCAATGAATCTCTTTTCTGCCCCTTGCGCTTGCCAAAAAGCATCTTACCTTATGACCGCAATGCCTGTATCCTCTGCCTCTCCCCATAGCGGCCACCGCAGCCGCCTGCGTCAACGACTGGCTCGCGAGCCTCTGGCTGTGGCCGATTATGAGATCCTGGAACTGTTGCTGGGCTACGGGCAGCCGCGCAAGGATACCAAACCGCTGGCCCGGGAACTGCTGCTGCGCTTCCATAATATCCGCGGCGTGCTGGACGCTCCGCCGGAACAGCTGCTGGCCGTGCCGGGTTTCGGCCCCGGCCTGCTCTCCATGTGGCAGGTGCTGCGCGAAGTGCTGGCCCGCCATGCGGCCGCGCCCCTGTTGCAGGGGGTGGAAGTGGCAACGCCCCAGGCAGTGGCCGAGATGGCCCGGGCCCGTCTGGCCGGCAGCCAGCAGGAAGAATGCTGGCTGGCCATGGTCAATGCGGGCAACCGCCTCGTGGCCTGGGAACGCCTGCGCCAGGGCAATGTGGAAAGCGTCCCTTTGCTGCCCCGCGATGTACTGGAGCCTGCCCTGCGCTACAAGGCCAGCGGCATCATCCTGGTGCACAACCATCCGGGCGGCCAGACCCGGCCCTCCCAGCCCGACCTCATCTTCACCAATACCGTGCGGGAGCTGGCCGTCAACATGGGGCTGCGTTTTCTGGACCATGTGATCGTCACCGATAATGGCTGCTACAGCATCTGCCAGTGCAGACACCTGTAAGCAGTCCGGGAGTATATATGTCTGATCAGAAAAAGAACGACCATCCGCTGGAGGACATGCTGTCCCAGTTGCAGGATGCCCTGAGCCAGGCGGTGGATGCCGCCGGACAGGACCAGGGGACGAGCGGCGACGAACAGGCGTCGGCCCCCGGCGAACAGCAGATCTCCGACCTGCTGCCGGTGCTGCCCGTTCGGGATGTCGTAGTGTTCAACTACATGATCCTGCCGCTGTTCATCGGTCGCGAAAAATCCGTCAAAGCCGTGGAAGCCGCCCTCAAGAAGGGCCGCCACCTGCTGGTCTGCACCCAGAAGGAAGAATCCACCGAAGATCCCGGCCCCAACGACCTCTACACCGCCGGTACGGTGGTGCAGGTCATGCGCATGCTCAAGATGCCCGACGGCCGCATCAAGATCCTGGTGCAGGGCGCCAGCCGGGCCAAGGTGGAAGGCTACCACCGTGTGGAGCCCTATCTGGAAGCCCGCATCACCGTCCTGCAGGAAGAGACGCCCCCGCGCGACGCCAAGATAGAAGCCCTGCTGCGCTCCGCCCGTGAGCAGAGCGAAAAGGTGCTCCAGCTGCGCGGCGTGGCCTCCCCGGACATCCTGGCCGTGCTCCAGGGCGTGGAGGAACCGGGCCGTCTGGCCGACCTCATCGCCGCCAACCTGCGCATGAAGACCGCCGAGGCCCAGCGCATCCTCGAAGCCGTGAACCCCGTGGAGCGCCTGATGCTGGTCAACATCCAGCTCGAACGCGAGGTGGAAGTGGCCACCATGCAGGCCCACATCCAGAGCACGGCCCGCGAAGGCATGGACAAGGCGCAGAAGGAATACTTCCTGCGCGAACAGATCAAGGCCATCCGTCACGAACTGGGCGATGCGGCCTCCGAAGGCGAAGAAGAGCTGGACGAGCTGCGCAAGGCCCTGGACAAGGCCGGTCTGCCCAAGGACGTGCGCAAGGAAGCGGACAAGCAATTGCGCCGCCTGTCCGGCATGCACGCCGATTCTTCCGAGGCCAACGTGGTGCGCACCTATCTGGACTGGCTGGTGGAACTGCCGTGGAAGAAGCTTTCCCGCGACCGTCTGGACATCGCCCATGCCAAGGCCATCCTGGATGAGGACCACTACGGTCTGGACAAGATCAAGGACCGCATCCTGGAATTCCTCAGCGTGCGCAAGCTCAATCCCCAGTCCAAGGGGCCCATCCTCTGCTTCGCCGGCCCTCCAGGCGTGGGCAAGACCTCGCTGGGCCGCTCCATCGCGCGGGCCCTGGGCCGTCATTTCCAGCGCCTGTCCCTGGGCGGCATGCATGACGAGGCCGAGATCCGCGGCCACCGCCGCACCTATATCGGCGCCATGCCCGGCCGCATCATCCAGGCCATCAAACAGGCCGGTACCCGCAACCCGGTCATCGTGCTGGACGAAGTGGACAAGCTGGGTTCCGATTTCCGGGGCGACCCCTCGTCCGCTCTGCTGGAAGTGCTGGACCCCGAACAGAACCACACCTTCAGCGACCACTATCTGAACGTGCCCTTCGACCTTTCCAAGGTCATGTTCCTGTGTACGGCCAACCATCTGGAGACCATCCCGGCTCCCCTGCGCGACCGTATGGAGGTCATCAGCCTGCCCGGCTACACCATGCAGGAAAAGGTGGAGATCGCCAAACGCCACCTGCTGCCCAAGAAGGTGACGGAGAACGGCCTGCGTGAAGGTGACGTCATCATGGACGATACCGCCCTTACCGCCGTCATCCGCGGCTATACCCGCGAAGCCGGCCTGCGCAACCTGGAACGGGAGCTGGGCTCCATCTGCCGCAAGCTGGCCCGCCAGCGTGCTGAAGGCAAGAAGGGCAGTTTCACCGTGGACAGCGCCATGGTGGAAAAACTGCTGGGCGCGCCGCGCTTCATCGAAGACGAGAAGGACAAGCGCCTCATGCCCGGCATGGCTCTGGGCCTGGCCTGGACCCCGGCCGGCGGCGAGGTGCTGACCATCGAATGCGCCTGCATGAAGGGCAAGGGCAACCTGCAGCTCACGGGCCAGCTGGGCGACGTCATGAAGGAAAGCGCCCGCATCGCCATGAGCTACATCCGCAGCCGGGCCGACAGCCTGGGCATCGACGCGGACTTCAGCGATACCCAGGACATCCACATCCATGTGCCTGCCGGTGCCGTGCCCAAGGACGGCCCCTCCGCCGGTGTCACGCTGACCTCGGCCCTGATCTCGGCCCTGAGCGGCCGCATCGTGCGGGCCGATACCTGCATGACCGGCGAGATCACCCTGCAGGGCCGGGTGCTGCCCGTGGGCGGCATCAAGGAAAAGATCCTGGCCGGTGTGGCACGCGGGCTCAAGCATGTCATCATCCCCAGCCAGAACGTCAAGGATCTGGAAGAGGTCCCCAAGGAACTGCTGAAAAAGATCAAGGTCCACCCCGCGCACACTTATGATGATGTGCTGGCCCTGGCCTTCGAACCCGTCAAAAAGACGGCCGCGCGTGCCAAGAAAGCCGCTCCGGCCACGGAAAAGAAATAACGCCGCTGTCGCCCCTGCAAGGCGGTGACGCGGATGGCCCGGGACGACATGGCGTTGCCCCGGGCCTTTTTGCTTTGCCCAGCCGCACACAGGACAAGGATATGACCCTTCAGGAACTGCTGACCTCGCTGACCCGCGACCTGCATGCCGCAGGCACGGATGCCCCCGCGCTGGAGGCCCGCCTGCTGGCAGGCCATGTGCTGCACCTTGACCGCATCGGCCTGATGCTGGCCATGCCCTCCCCTGTGGCGGACGACGCAGCCGCCGCCATCCGCGCCCTGACCGCCCGCCGCTGCGCCGGTGAACCGCTGGCCCACATCACCGGGCGGCGCGAGTTCTTCGGCCGCGATTTCGAGGTCAGCCCGCAGACACTCATCCCCCGGCCGGAGACCGAGCTGCTGCTGGAGATCGTGCTGCGGGAATGCGAGGGGCACAGGGAGGTGCGCTTTGCGGATCTGGGCACGGGCACGGGCTGCATCGGCATCACGCTGGCTCTGGAGCTACCGCACAGCCGGGGCCTGCTGCTGGAATACAGCACCGGGGCCCTGCCCGTGGCCGCCCGCAACATCAGCAGCCTGCAGGCCGCTGACCGTCTGGCCCTGGTACGGGGGGACATGTTCACGCCGCCGCTGTTGCCGCAGGGGCTGGACGTGCTGGTCAGTAATCCGCCCTACATCGCCGCTGCGGAAGAAGCCGAGGTCATGGCGGAAGTCCTGCACCACGAGCCGCACAGCGCGCTCTTTTCCGAGCAGGACGGTCTGCGCCACCTGCACGCCGTCATCCGTGCCGGACAGCAGGCCCTGAAACCGGGCGGCCTTATCGCCATGGAACACGGTTACCGCCAGGGCGAGGCCGTGCGCCGTCTGCTGATGGAGGCCGGTTACGGCGCGCCCCGCACCGAGCAGGATCTGGCCGGTCTGGACCGCTGCACCTGGGCCCGCCGGGACTGATCCGCCGGAGGAACCAGCAGCAGGCGTCCCTGCCCTCCCGCGTCGGCAGGGCACTGCCAAGGGGCACCGCCGCTCCCCTTGCTGCACACGCCATCGCCGCCGGCGAGGCCTGCGATGTGTGCCGCCCGCGAGCTGCACACATCTTGATAAAATTTTTCCGGCTCCTCTCCCCTGCAGCGACCCTGTACGGAAAGGACGGGGCAGCCCTCCGGCACTCCATATCTTCCGCCGGGCACGTCGCGCGCGCCGAGACCGGGCACGGCGAAAAAATTTCCCTCTTCCCGGCTAGGCCCGGAAGACACTCTTTGCTATAGCAAGGCAAAGGTGTTCGTCATGGGAAGATACGCAGACCCCACGGAAAAAGCCATCCGCTGCCCGCTCAAGGGGCATCAGCGGCCCCTGCTGGCCTGTCTGGCCTGCCGGCATTTCCCCTGTCGCGCCATGACGGAAGAACGGCTGGCCCTGTTGCGCACGTCGCCCTTTGTCCAGCTGGATACGAAAAACTCAAAACTGCTGCCACGGAGGCACGTCATGTATATTTTCAGGATGACTTCTGGAGAACTGCGGGACGCTCCCGAAGATTTCAGCCCCGATGCCCCGGACTTCGAACAGCTGGCCGATGTGGAAGAAGTGCTGGTCATCGGCAAGGTGCTGGTCAAGCAGTTGCGCCTGGTGGCCAAGCCCCGGGAAGAGCGCGACCGCATCCGGGAACAGCTCTCCACGCCCGACCTGCCTGAAGAAGTGGAAGAAGAAAAGCCCCGCCGCAGACGCCGCAGCAGCGTCCGGGACGAGGACTGATGCCTTTGGGGACTGCATCCGTGCGGTCCCTTTTTCTTTTTCCCTTGCTGATTTTCCTTTTGGGGATGCAGGTCAATTTTTTCCATCACCGGGATCCGCCAGCCCCGTCCGCCTTTTGTCCGCCTCTCTTCCCCTGCCCTGGCGTGTCTTTCTCCTGACGGCGATCTTTTTTGCGGTGTCCGCCACTGCCGGGGCACGCGCCCTCCCGGCCCCTGATCCCGGTCTTTCCCGTCCATGACGGGCTGCATGTCCCTCTCCGGACCGCAAGAGCAAGGGCGCTCCCATCCGCTCATCCCGGGGCAGGATTTTTTCCATAAACGGCAGCCAACAAGCCGGCATCACGCATATTTTTTTGCTCTCCACGCTATGCTTGGGAAATGATTCCCAATCAATTCCGGCATGGACATTTTCCGCGTTACGGTTTAATGTCGCACATGCATAGATAAATCGACGACAACCATAGCGAACAATGACAGCGCCCCTGCCCGCCGGACACCACCGTACCGGCATCCGTACCGGGCCCGCCCCGGAACGAAAAAAGGACGCGCTGTTTTTTTGGCCCCGTATGGATGCAGATCATTCATCCATACATGAATCTCGCGAAGGTTGCCGGGAACATGACACCATCATTCCATATTCGACATGCCTTGCCAGACGACGGACGGACACGGGGTTCTCCTGCCGGATGACATGCAGGCCGGATAGCCTGAGGGGGAAACCATGGAAGAATTGACGAAACTTGTCTCCAACATCAACAGCTTCATCTGGGGCATGTACTGCCTTATCCCGCTGCTGTGTGGTGTGGGCATATACTTCACCATCCGGCTGAAGTTCATCCAGGTCCGCAAGTTCGGACAGGCCGTGCGCATGCTCTTCGGTGACCTTTCCCTGAAGGGCAAGCGCGCCGACAAGCACGGCATGAGCTCCTTCCAGTCCGTGGCCACCGCCATCGCCGCCCAGGTGGGTACCGGCAACCTGGCCGGTGCCGCCACCGCCATCGCCATGGGTGGTCCCGGCGCCATCTTCTGGATGTGGATCGCCGCCTTCTTCGGCATGGCCACCATCTTTGCCGAAGCCGTGCTGGCCCAGGTCTACCGCACCCGCGACGACGCCGGCCACATCACCGGCGGCCCCGCCTACTACATCTCCAAAGGTCTCGGCAGCCACAAGCTGGCCGTGTTCTTCTCGGTCTCCATCATCATCGCCCTGGGTTGCATCGGCAACATGGTGCAGTCCAACTCCATCGCCGACGCCTTCAAGACCGCTTTTGACGTGCCGCCCCTGGTCATGGGCCTGATCATCGCCGCCTGCGGTGCCTTCGTCTTCTTCGGCGGCATCGGCCGCATCGCTGCCGTGACCGAAAAGATGGTGCCCCTCATGGCCCTGCTGTATGTCATCGGCGGCCTGTTCGTGGTCCTCAGCAATGCCGACCAGATCATCCCCACCTTCAAGATGATCTTTGTGGGCGCCTTCGATCCTTCGGCCGCCACCGGCGGCATCATCGGTGCCGGTGTCAAGGAAGCCATCCGCTACGGTGTGGCCCGCGGCCTGTTCTCCAACGAAGCCGGTATGGGTTCCACGCCTCACGCCCATGCCGTGGCCAAGGTGCAGTACCCCGCCCAGCAGGGCCTGATGGGTATCGTCAGCGTGTTCATCGATACCTTCGTCGTGCTCAACATGACCGCCCTGGTCATCTTCGTCACCGGCGCTCTGGACGGTACCACCACCGGTATCGCCCTGACCCAGAAGGCCTTCTCCACCGGTCTGGGTGCCTTTGGTATCAAGTTCGTGGCCATCTGCCTGCTGTTCTTCGCCTTCTCCACCATCGTGGGCTGGTATTTCTTCGGTGAGCAGAACGTCAAGTACCTGTTCGGTACCCGCGGCGTGACCCCCTACCGCGTGGTGGTGATGTGCTTCATCGTCATGGGTTCCCTGCTGCAGGTGAACCTGGTGTGGGAACTGGCCGACATGTTCAACGGCCTCATGGCCTTCCCCAACCTTATCGCCCTCATCGGTCTGGCCAAGGTCGTGAGCAAGGCCCTGGACGAATTCGAACAGGCCAACCTGGCTGACAACAAGTAGGGTCCCTGCCTGAAACAAAAAGTCCCCTGACCATCGTGGCCAGGGGACTTTTTTCATTTTTTTTCAAGGCCTCGCAGGCAGCCGCAGGGCCATGCATCAGGGAAAAAAGCGTACGGGAATCAAAGCGTGGTCCAGATGCAGCCATCATGCTTTCAACATACTGCAACAAAAAACAGAAAAAACAAATGTAACACTACATAATAATGCCATTTATGGAATTTTTTTTCATCCATCGCACAGGATTTTTTTATAAAATTAGATAAAAAATAAAAAATTTACTCACTCTTTTTCTTAATGTATTGCCTTTATGCAGTAAAAAATATCCCCCATATTCCCTGCTTGATTTCACACTATAATAATTATATGCATACCGGACATTTTTTGATTCTGACCGGCCCTGCCGGGCCGAAACAAAATTTTTCTCCCACCATAGCTTCACGGAGGTATCGAAAATGGAGCTCATCTACACTGGCAAAACGAAGAACGTCTATGCCCTGGAAAACGGCAACTATCTGCTGAAGTTCAAAGATGACTGCACCGGCAAGGACGGCGTTTTCGATCCCGGCGAGAACTCCGTGGGCCTGACCATCGACGGCGTGGGCGACGTGAACCTGCGCATGTCCATCTACTTCTTCGAAAAGATCAATGCCGCCGGCATCAAGACCCACTATGTGAGCGCCAACCTGGCCGACACCACCATGGAAGTCCTGCCTGCCAAGCCCTTCGGCAAGGGCCTGGAAGTGATCTGCCGTCACAAGGCCGTGGGCAGCTTCATCCGCCGTTACGGTGATTACATCGAAGAAGGTGCCGACCTGCCCGCCTATGTGGAAACCACCTTCAAGAATGACGCCCTGGGCGACCCCCTGGTCACCAAGGACGCCCTGGTGGCCCTGGGCGTGATGACCGACAAGCAGTACGACGACATCAAGGACATGACCCAGAAGATCACCCAGATCGTGGCCGACGACCTGAAGGAAAAGGGCCTGGTCCTGTACGACATCAAGTTCGAATACGGCTATGACGCCGACGGCAAGGTCATCCTCATCGACGAGATCGCCTCCGGCAACATGCGCGTCTACAAGGACGGCAAGTACATCGATCCCATGACCCTGTCCAAGATGTTCTTTGCCTAATCGGCAAGGACCTCCCCGCCGCGGCCTGACGGGCTGACGGCATCCGCCTGCAAGGCACGCCCGGTATGGAATGCTCCATGCCGGGCTTTTTTGATGCCGGATGCAGCTGCGGGACAGGACTTTTTCCCTCTCCGTCATGCGCAGGACAGACGATCCAGCGATCTTTCCAGCCTGTCGGCGCAGCAGTGACGCACGACGCCCTTCCAAGCTCCTCACACACAACGCGACAGCCTTCAATAATCTGGAATCACAGAAGAAAAACAAGACATCACAAAGCCGGCATGATTTTCTCCAGCGTTCGTATTGCAGCCATTACAAATAAACTGATACAATAAAATAAAGACACATATATTTCTCCATACTCTCGGGAGGGACGCATGCTGTACGCGCATACGCTCGCCGGCCATCCGAAAGAAGACTGGCAGACCTTGCAGGAGCATCTGGACAACGTCGGCAGGCTGGCAGCGGACTTTGCCTCCTTGTTCGGAGCCGCCAGGACAGGGGCGACGCTGGGTACCCACCACGATGCCGGAAAAGCCACAGAAGGATTCCAGCGCAGGCTGGAAGGCGGCCCACGTGTCGATCATTCCACAGCAGGGGCCGTACTGCTCGGGCAACGCTGGGAAGCGTCTCCATCCCGGCAGACCGCCGCCCTGGGCACCATGCTGTCCCGTTTTCTGGCCTATCCCATCCTCGGACATCACGGCGGCCTGCCCGACGCCGGATCCGAATACGGTACCGGTCTCGACCACCGCCTTGCTCCCGGCAATATCCAAAAACTTCCCCCCTGGGATCCCGCGGCCATCCCGCTTCCGGCCTCTCCCATGGACGTCTACCAGGAGCTTCTCCCGCTCATCTGCAAGCAGGGACGCCACCCTGATCCCTTCCGCATCTGCTTTGCCCTGCGCATGCTGTTTTCCTGCCTTGTGGATGCCGACTATCTCGATACGGAACGTTTCTGCACCCCCGACATCTACCGGCTCCGGCCAGCGGTCCCCGCCCTGTCGCCGCTGGCCGCCCGACTGGAAGACTATCTGCATCGCAAAGGATTCCTGCACGAAAGCCGCGTGGCCCCGGAAGAACTCGAGGCAGGTGCGGCCGCGCCCTGCGGCAGCAGTGAACGCCAAAAGGCCATCGCCCTGGCCCGCTCCTTCATCCGCGAACAGTGCGAACAGGCTGCGGCCGCCGCTCCCGGCCTGTTCTCGCTCACAGTCCCGACCGGAGGGGGCAAGACGCTCTCCTCGCTGTCTTTCGCCATACGGCACGCCATCCGGCACGATCTGCGCCGCATCATCTTTGTGGTGCCCTACACCAGCATCATCGAGCAGAACGCCCAAATATTCCGCGAGGCGCTCGGCGATGAGGTGGTGCTGGAACACCACAGCAATTTCGTCCATCCCGACGAAGGCGATGACGAAAGCACGGCCAGCCTGCAATACCGGCTGAGTACGGAAAACTGGGAAGCAGCCGTCATCGTCACCACGTCCGTCCAGTTTTTCGAATCCCTGTTCTCCTGCAAGCCTTCCCGCTGCCGCAAGCTGCACAACATCGCCCGCAGCGTGGTCATCCTCGACGAAGCCCAGATGATCCCCGTGCCCTTTGTCGCCCCCTGCGTGGAAGCCCTGCGCAGCCTTGCCGGGCACTACGGGACAAGCATCGTCCTCTGCACGGCCACCCAGCCGGCCCTGCTGCGCTCCACGGCCCTGCCTTGCGGGTTCGAAGCGGACGAAGTCCGCAGCCTGGTGCCCGAAGCGAGCCTCCCGGCCCTGTTCAGGATCTTTGAACGCGTGCGGACGACCTTTGAGCCCATGCTCACCGATGCGGAACTGGGCGCACGCCTGCTGGCGGAGCGCCAGGTGCTCTGCATCCTGAATTCACGGCGCCATGCCCGCGCGCTGTTCGAGCGATGCGGCAAAAACGAGGATCTTTTCCATCTCAGCGCGTACATGACGCCCTGCCACCGCTGCCGCACCTTGCAGACCATACGGGAAAGGCTGGCCAGCGGCCTTCCCTGCCGTGTCATCAGCACCTCGCTCATCGAGTGCGGCGTGGATATCAGCTTTCCCGTGGTCTACCGCGAACGCAACGGCCTCGATGTCATTGCCCAGGCAGCCGGGCGATGCAACAGGCATGGAGAACGGGAGCTTGGGCAGGTCTGCGTCTTTGACGGCGAACAGCCCGTTCCCCTCCGGGCCGCCGACCTGAACCGCAGGCGCGAGGCCTGTGCCCTTGTCCAGGATGCGGACGACCTGTTCGGGCCCGCGACCATCCGGCGTTATTTCCAGGCCCTGTACAGCCACCCGGAACTGCTCGATGAGCACGCCATCCTCCGGAAGATGAAGCTCGTCACCTCCTCCAATGCCGCACTGGACCCGCGCTTTTACCGCATCCCCAAGCTGGATGCGGATTTTGCGGAGATCGACAGAACATTCCAGTTTATCGAATCTCAAACGGATAGCGTGGTCATCGAATCCCAGCTCCCGGAAGAGTTGCGCACCTGCCTGCGCAACGCGCAGGCCCTCCCCTCCCGGGTGTTCCGCAGGCTGCAATCCTACAGCGTCCAGGTCTATCGCTGGGAACGAGAAGCCATGGAACAGGCCGGCCGGCTGGAGTGCCTCCATGACTGCGTGTACCTGCTCAGCGGCGGTCTGGGCTATGCGGAGGACACCGGACTGGATGTGCGGATGGCGGACGGCATCTCCTCGGCAGATCTGGTTTTCTGATCCGCCAGACAGGCCGGGAAGATCCCGGCAAGGACAGCAACTGAAAGGAGGCTCCCATGATCGGAGTCAGATTACGGGTCCGGGGCGACTATGCCCTGTTCACCCGCCCGGAAAACAAGGGGGAACGCTGCAGCTATGATGTCCCCACGCCATCGGCGATGCGCGGCATCCTTGAAGCCATCCACTGGAAACCGGCCATACGCTGGCTCGTGGACAGGATCCACGTCCTGAACCCCATCGTGTTCGACAGCATCCGGCGCAACGAGGTCTCGGAAAAGGGCCCCAGCGTGAAAAGCGTCAAAAATGCGGCAAAGAACGGCACGCCCCTGTACCTGTTCGCCGACGAATGCCGCCAGCAACGGGCCACCCTGCTGCTGCGGCATGTGGATTACGTCATCGAGGCCCATTTCGAGCTGACGGACAAAGCCGGCCCGTCGGACAACGAAGGCAAGCACATCGACATCTTTCGGCGCCGCGCACGGAATGGCGAGTGCTTCCAGCAGCCTTGTCTGGGGTGCCGTGAGTTCCCCGCCTATTTTTCCCTTCTGGAAGAAAAGGATGCGATGCCCGCCTCCAGCCTGGTCCACGATGCGCCGCGCGATCTCGGCTATATGCTGTACGACATCGACTATGCCCACGGCATGAAGCCCCTGTTCTATCGTCCGCGCCTGGAACAGGGGATCATCGACGTGGCCCGCTGGAAAAGGGAAACCCTATGTATCTGACAGAACTGTACCGTTTTTACGAACGCATGACGCAGGATCCCCAGTCCGGCATGCCGCCCGAAGGCATGAGCGCCGAAGCCATCCACTTTGCCCTGGTCATCGGCGAAGACGGCAGCCTGAAAGGCGTGCATGACCTGCGCGACAGCAAAGGCAAGCCGCTGCGCCGTTTCGTACCGGCGGCGGTCAGCCGATCGAGCAATGTCGCCGCCAACTTCCTGTGGGACAAGACCTCCTACGTCCTCGGCATCGACGGACGTGACGATTCCTGCCCCTCCCCGGAAAAACGACAGGCCTTTCTGGCGCTGCATCATGAGCGTTTCGATGCCTGCCCGGACAGACACGCCAAGGCGCTGCTGGCCTTTCTGGATCACTGGCGGCCGGAGATGCTCCACAGCCTGCCCGAACGTCAGGCCCTGCTGGGCAGCCGCCTGGTCTTCCAGCTTGAAGGCGAAGACCGCTTCCTCCACGAAGAACCGGCCATGGACACAGGCCCGGCAACGGGCAGCGCGGAGATCTCCTTTGCCCTGGTCATCGCTGAAGACGGCAGCCTGAGATCTGTCCGCGACCTGCGCGACAGTAAAGGCAAGCCGCGCAAGATGTCCGTCCCGGCGGCACGGCGGCGGAAAAAGGAACTGCTCCCGAACATGCTCTGGGATGACGCGGCGTATGTGCTGGGCGTTGACGGAAAGGACGATACACGCCCCAGCCCGGAGACCGCGGCAGCCTTCCACGCCCTCCACAGGAAACTGCTGCAGGATGCGGACGACAGACACGCCCGCGCCCTGCTGGCCTTTCTGGACCGCTGGCAGCCGGAGATGCTCCAAAACCTGCCGGAACGTCAGGCCCTTCTGGACAGCAACCTGGTCTTCCGGCTCCAGGGCGAAGAGGGCTTCCTGCACGAACACCCCGCCCTGCAGCGGATCTGGCTGGACAATCTCGACGGACAGGAATGCCCGCAGGGCCAGTGCCTCGTCACGGGCAGGGAAGGCCCCATCCTGAAAGTGCATCCCGTCATCAAAGGCGTCATAGGCGCCCAGACCTCGGGGGCCCGTCTCATCTCGTTCACCTGCAACTCGTTCCAGTCCTTCGGCAAGGAACAAAGCGAAAATGCCCCTGTCAGCCCGCGCGCGGCCCGCGGCTATACCACGGCCCTGAATTACCTGCTCCAAAAGGAGCACAAACAGGTCGTACGCTTGGGGGAAGACAGCATCGTCTTCTGGACGGACAGGGCCTGCGCGGAGGAATCCCTGCTCGGGGCCCTGTTCGACGGCCTCGACGCCACCGAGCAGACGCAGGACAACGCCCTGCTGCACAAGGTCCGCTCCCTGCTGACGGCCATGGCCAAAGGCCAAAAGAATGGGAAGGGAAATACTTGATAGTCTTTTCCGGAAGATTGA
>ERZ773145.2375-NODE-2375-length-13430-cov-2.344822_pt1 | contig 13430 bp, 9 predicted proteins | sample MGYA00580848_ERZ773145 | MGnify/ENA primary metagenome ERZ773145 (study PRJEB29015, sample SAMEA2737858) | human gut metagenome | biome: human gut; feature: human-associated habitat; material: faeces | place: China | collected 2012 ... | reverse complement strand
AGAGTACGCGTCTGGGGGGCGTGTGGTCGCAAGTTCGAATCTTGTCATCCCGACTACCGACAAAGCATTGATAATCGATGGGTTATTGATGCTTTTTTTATTGAAACGAGAATGAAAGAAGACCCGAAACATATTCACATCAGCGAATACAACTATCCACTATCGGATGAACGAATCGCCAAATTTCCTTTAGCAGTACGAGACCAGTCAAAACTGTTGGTATATCGCCACGGTGAAGTAAGCGAAGATGTCTTCACATCCTTGCCGGACTATCTTCCGAAAGGAAGCCTGATGGTATTCAACAACACGAAGGTGATTCAGGCACGCCTCCACTTCCGCAAAGAAACGGGGGCGCTGATCGAGGTCTTCTGTCTGGAACCGATTCAGCCCAACGATTATGTATTGAACTTCCAGCAAACGGAACACGCTGCCTGGCTCTGCATGATCGGTAACCTGAAGAAATGGAAAGACGGAGCACTGAAACGGGAGATGACGGTAAAAGGTTTCCCGATCACTCTGACCGCTACCCGTGGAGAATGCAGGGGCCCCAGCCACTGGATTGATTTCTCCTGGGCCAATCCGGAAGTAACCTTTGCCGATATCCTCGAAGTGTTCGGAGAACTGCCGATTCCCCCATATCTGAACCGGGATACGGAAGAGAGCGATAAAGAAACTTATCAGACCGTTTATTCCAAAATAAAAGGCTGGGTAGCCGCACCGACAGCCGGACTGCACTTCACTCCCCGTGTACTGGAAGCATTGCAGGAAAAAGGCATTGATCTGGAAGAACTGACACTTCATGTAGGCGCAGGAACCTTCAAGCCCGTGAAAAGCGAAGAGATAGAAGGACATGAGATGCATACGGAGTATATCTCCGTCAATCGGGCTACGATCAAAAAGCTGATCGATCATGACGGTTGCGCTGTTGCTGTAGGCACCACTTCGGTGCGTACGCTCGAAAGCCTGTATCACATCGGAGTAACATTGGCGGAAAATCCCGATGCTACGGAAGAAGAACTGCACGTCAAACAATGGCAGCCATACGAAAAGTATGATCAGATTCCGCCTGTAGTCGCACTGCAAAAGATTTTAGGTTACCTCGACAGGAACGGGCTGGAAGCCCTTCACAGCAGTACGCAGATTATCATAGCTCCGGGATATCAGTATAAGATAGTGAAAGCGATGGTGACCAACTTTCACCAGCCGCAAAGTACGCTGTTACTTTTGGTTTCCGCCTTCGTGAAGGGAAACTGGCGCACAATTTATGATTATGCGCTGGCGCACGATTTCCGTTTTCTGAGTTATGGAGATTCTTCTCTGCTGATACCGTAAACCAAAAAGTAAAAACAACTATGCCAAGCGATAATAATCAAGAAATGTTTCCCATCGTAGACGAACAGGGAAACATCACCGGAGCCGCCACACGCGGAGAATGCCATAGCGGAAGCAAGCTCCTTCATCCTGTCATCCATCTTCACGTTTTCAATTCGAAAGGAGATTTATATCTGCAGAAACGTCCGGAATGGAAAGACATCCAGCCCGGAAAATGGGACACAGCCGTTGGCGGACATATTGACCTGGGCGAAAGCGTAGAAATCGCACTCAAACGGGAAGTCCGCGAAGAACTAGGCATCACGGACTTTACTCCCGAACTGCTAACCAGCTATGTATTCGAATCGGATCGTGAGAAAGAACTTGTCTTTGTTCACAAAACTGTTTACGACGGTGAACTGCACCCCAGTGACGAACTGGACGGCGGACGATTCTGGACCATCGAAGAAATAGAAGAAAACCTCGGAAAAGGTATTTTCACCCCCAACTTCGAAGGGGAATTAAAGAAAGTATCCCTTATTCCGTCTCTTTTCCCTGCTCCTACTCCTGCTCTATCCAAGTAACGATTTTCTCCGAGAGCGGACTCTCTTTGGGGGCCACAAAGCCGACCCAGTTTCCGTTCTCGTCAATCATAAACTTCTGAAAATTCCACTGGACGGGCGCATCTTCTTTGCCGTTCAGTTTCTTTTCCGTCAGCCATTGGTAAAGTGGCGACATGTTTTTGCCCTTGACGGAAATCTTGGCCATCATCGGAAAAGTAACGTCATACTTTAAGGAGCAGAACTGAGCGATCTCTTCATTGCTTCCCGGTTCCTGTCCCATAAAGTTGTTGGCAGGAAAGCCGATGATTACAAAATTCTTATCCTTATATTTATCATATAGCTCTTGCAGTTTGGCATACTGTGGCGTCAGTCCGCATTTGGAGGCTACATTTACTACCAGCACTTTCTTTCCTTTCAAAGAAGAAAGCGGAAATTCCTTACCATCAATCGTGGTCACATTGAAGTCGTAGAAAGACTTATTCTGCGCTTCCAGAGAGATTGCACATACCATTGTTATAACCATTAAGATGAATGACTTCATACTGAATATATATTTAGTTTGTTATATAATAAACGAGGTTATGCAAAGAAATGTTCTGCCGCAGCATAAGATTGCTTGTTTCTTCGTATCGATGTCGAATGGTTCAACAAAAGTTGAATTCAAGTTATATATGCGAGTTGCCTACTTAAATCTTACTACATAGTTTATACAGACTTTTTGCCGTCATCCGTCACTTTTACTGTTTTTCAATCATTAATTCACTGTTAATCACTTCATTAATCGAGTGACGGCAAGAGTGATGACAAAGTGATAGCAAGCAAATTCAAGATTTTGCCATCACTTTTTCTCTTCCAAAGATTGAGTCAACCAACTGAGATCAGAGAATGCACTTAAGTACTCTTGCAAAATAATCTTCTCTTATTGAACACAGATGACATACTTAGCAAGAAATTTCATTCCTTTTTCTTTGCAATCCTCAACAATTCGCGTACCTTTGTCCCTTGAAAGCCGAAGAGAAATGCGGCATATTGAAACGTTTTTTTGCGCTAAGAAAAGTACCAAATTTCATTTAAACAAAAAACTGAACTTCAATAAATCTGTTTCATACGTGCGACTTAGGGTCGGGCGTGTGAACATATTTATTAAGTTCAGTAGGTATTGGTACTACCTCTTAGCGGATAAATATGAACTCAGCGCCCGGCTTCTTTTATATACGTACGTAGTATACAACAGGATGCAAGCGGTCATAAATATTCAGAGATATGAACAGAGCAGACAAAGAAACATTGCACCGCGTCATCCGGAAGATGCACAGACAAAATGATTGCGAGAAGTTTATTGAATTAGCATCCGTATTTACCGGTATGCTAGGGAAACTTGATTTCCGTTCCGTAGAATTTTCTTCTGACGATCCTTACCACCCTTTCCCTTTATACATGAAACATATTCATAGTGTAATCTGCGAAGAAGAGTATCTTTACATACTTTGCTATAACGGGAATCTGCACATACTGGGAACCTATGAACGCGGACATATTCTGATTCCGCTCAAAGAACAACTGACTTTACGGGAACTCTTCTGCTGGACGTGCCGATCTTGGTGGGATCGCCTACTCACAAAGAGCGAAAATGAACTGCCTATATAATGAGAACTTTATCATTCCGCACAAAGATAAAAGCATTGAATGATTACCGAAACAGCAATCTTTAAGGTTTAACAAATATGAGTTACAATATTCACCACTTTAATTCGTAATCCTAACCAGATTAAATATGGAGGTCGCAGACCGAAGAACCGCTTGTGAAAGTAGTTCTTCAGGACTGTCTCCCAAGAGGATGCCGCATTACCCCATAGGCATCCTCTTTTATTATTATATTAGCAAGCAGTGTTTCAGATAGTTTCCTACGCCGGAACCAATAGTTTCAAGCGGCTGAAACTACAGTTCCATGCCTTGGAAACCTTAGTTTCAAGCTGATGAAACTTTAGTTTCAAGCGGGCGGAACTCTAGTTTCAAACTCTAGAAACCAAAAGTTCTATATAGACTATTTGTTCCACCCATTAAGAGTATCGACATCGAAGCCACTTACTTTCAACATTGAAACGACTCCTTTTCAACATCGGATTCACTTATCTTCGTCATCTAAGACATTCTTTTTCAGCATTGAATTCATTTATTTTCAGCATATTCTACCTCTCAACTTCAGTTCTTTGCGGTGACAATAAAAAACTAAGTTCCGCCTATTATCACCCTATTGTCACCTCTTATTATCACCCTTACCATTCTAATTTGCAACGTATTAAGTCGCAAAAGTGACAAGTGACAATAAAAACGCTGTATAAAACGTTGTGGCGAATAACCAAAGGAGGTTCAAACTCCTTGATTCGACAGACAACAGCCCTTCACGTTCAGACCTTGATTTCGTCATTTCACCTGTCAATCTTTCCGCTTCATCCTTTCCCGATAATCACGGATAAGGATAGTCCGTAACTTTGTAACATGAAACAATAACACTGTAAAATCATGTTTAAAGCTATCGTACGTTTTTCGATCAGGAAAAAACTATTCGTAGGGTTAACCACCCTCTTCCTGTTTATCGGGGGAATCTATGCCATGCTGACGCTCCCCATTGACGCCGTGCCGGACATAACCAACAATCAGGTGCAGATTGTAACCGTATCTCCTACGCTTGCGCCGCAGGAAGTGGAGCAGCTCATCACCATGCCCATCGAAATAGCGATGAGCAACATCATGAATGTAGAAGATATCCGTTCCGTCAGTCGCTTCGGGCTATCAGTGGTAACGGTCGTCTTCAAGGAAGACGTGCCCACACTCGATGCCCGCCAGCTGATCAACGAGCAGATACAAACCGTATCCGGCGAAATCTCCCCCGAACTGGGAACACCGGAAATGATGCCGATCACCACCGGACTGGGCGAAATCTACCAATACATATTGAAAGTAGCTCCGGGATACGAAGAGAAATATGACGCTATGGAACTCCGTACCATTCAGGACTGGATGGTGAAACGCCAGTTATCGGGCATACCGGGCATCGTGGAAATAAATAGTTTCGGAGGTTATCTGAAACAATACGAAGTGGCGGTAGACCCCGACGCCCTGTTTTCACTGAACATCACCATCGGCGAAGTGTTCGAAGCACTGAGCAGCAACAACCAGAACACGGGCGGAAGCTACATCGAGAAAGCAAAGAATGCCTATTACATCCGTTCGGAAGGGATGATCACCCGCATCAAAGACATCGAGCAGATCGTGGTAGCCAACCGGAACGGGATTCCCATACACATCAGTGACGTAGGCACTGTCCGCTTCGGCGCCCCCAAACGTTTCGGTGCGATGACGATGGACGGAAAGGGCGAATGCGTAGGCGGAATTGCCATGATGCTGAAAGGCGCCAACGCCAATGTAGTGACGCAGGAACTGGAAAAGCGGGTGGAAAAGATACAGCACTTATTGCCCGAAGGCATCAGCATCGAACCGTATCTGAACCGTTCGGAACTGGTCAACCGGAACATCTCCACCGTCGTCAACAACCTTATTGAAGGAGCCATCATCGTCTTCCTCGTACTTATTATCTTTCTGGGCAACGTCCGTGCCGGGCTGATTGTAGCTTCGGTCATCCCGCTGGCTATGCTTTTCGCATTCATCATGATGCGTCTTTTCAACGTGACCGCCAATCTGATGAGCCTCGGCGCCATCGACTTCGGTATTGTGGTAGATGGTTCCATCGTCATACTGGAAGGTATCCTGGCACACATCTACAGCAAGCAGTTCCGCGGACGGACACTGACCCGCAAAGAGATGGACGAAGAGGTGGAAAAAGGCGCTTCCGGTGTAGTCCGCTCGGCTACATTCGCCGTACTGATTATTCTCATCGTGTTCTTCCCGATACTGACTCTGAACGGAATCGAAGGAAAATACTTCACTCCAATGGCCAAAACACTGGTGTTCTGCATCATCGGCGCCTTGATCCTGTCGCTGACATACGTCCCTATGATGGCGTCGCTCTTCCTGAAACATACCATCGTAGTGAAGCCGACACTTGCCGACCGATTCTTCGAGCAGCTGAACAAACTCTACCAGCGTTGCCTGCATGCCTGCCTGCATCACAAAGCACGCACCGTAGTCATTGCTTTTGCCGCACTGATCGGCTCCCTCTTTCTCTTCACCCGTCTGGGTGCCGAGTTCATCCCGACACTGGACGAAGGCGACTTCGCCATGCAGATGACCTTACCCGCCGGAAGTTCGCTTTCGGAAAGTATCAAACTCTCCGAAGAAGCGGAAAAGACATTGATGGATCAGTTTCCCGAAATCAAGCACGTAGTGGCGAAGATCGGTACGGCAGAAGTCCCCACCGACCCGATGGCAGTGGAAGACGCCGACGTGATGATCATCATGAAACCTTTCAAGGAATGGACCAGCGCAACGAGCCGAGCGGAAATGGTAGAGAAGATGAAAGAAGCGCTCGAACCCCTCTCGGAACGTGCCGAGTTTAACTTCTCGCAGCCGATACAGCTCCGGTTCAACGAGCTGATGACAGGTGCGAAAGCCGATATTGCAGTCAAGTTATACGGCGAAGACACGCACGAACTTTATCAGAGGGCAAAGGAAGCCGCCACGTATGTAGAGAAAGTGCCGGGGGCAGCAGACGTCATCGTAGAGCAGACGATGGGATTGCCTCAGCTGGTTGTCAAATACAACCGCGGCAAGATAGCCCGTTACGGCATTAATATCGAAGAACTCAACACGATTATCCGGACAGCCTATGCCGGGGAAGCCAGCGGTGTGGTTTTCGAAAACGAACGGAAGTTCGACCTTGTCGTACGTCTGGATCAGGAGAAAGTGGCAGACTTAAATCTGGACAAGCTCTTTGTGCGTACTTCCGAAGGCATTCAGATTCCGGTCGGCGAGGTGGCAAGCATCGAACTTGTCAGCGGTCCGTTGCAGATCAACCGCGACGCTACCAAACGCCGCATCGTGATTGGTGTGAACGTACGCGACGCGGACATTCAGCAAGTAGTAGCCAACATCCAGAAGACACTGGACAAGAACATCAAACTGCAACCGGGCTACTACTTCGAATACGGCGGTCAGTTTGAGAACCTGCAAAACGCCATCAATACGCTGATGATCGTCATTCCGGTAGCACTGATGCTGATTCTGCTGATCTTGTTTTTCGCTTTCAAGAACATTACTTATACATTGATGGTATTCTCCACCGTCCCGCTGTCACTTATCGGAGGTATCGTAGCCCTCTGGCTGCGCGGACTCCCGTTCAGCATCTCGGCAGGAGTCGGTTTCATCGCCTTGTTCGGTGTGGCTGTACTGAACGGTATCCTGATGGTGAACCATTTCAACGAACTTCGTAAACGAAATAAATATGCTATGACTACCAACCGAATCCTCACTCTGGGCACCCCGCATCTGCTGCGTCCCGTATTCCTCACCGGACTGGTCGCCTCGCTGGGATTTGTCCCGATGGCAATCGCCACTTCCGCCGGTTCCGAAGTACAACGCCCGCTGGCTACGGTCGTCATCGGCGGACTGATTATCTCTACCGTGCTGACTTTGCTTATCATTCCGGTATTCTACAAGATTGTCAACTCATTCGCTGTATGGAGACGTCCCGGAAGCAAGTTTCATCTGCCGTTCTTCGTCATCCTGCCGTTGTTACTGCTGATTCCTTCTTTCGCCTCAGCGCAGCAACCGGAAGCGGTCAGTCTGGAACAGACCATCGAGATAGCCAAACAAAATCATCCGAGACTGAAAATAGCCGCCAACGCCATCCGTCAGGCAAAAGCCACTCGCGGAGAGATTGTCGAGGCAGCTCCCACCTCATTCAGTTACTCATGGGGACAACTCAACGGAGAAAACAAGCAAGACAAGGAACTTGCTTTCGAACAGAGCCTCGGTTCGCTGCTGACTCCGTTTTACAAGAATGCACTGGTCAGCCGACAGGTAAAGACAAGTACTTATTATCGCCGGATGGTGGAAAAAGAAGTGATAGCGGAAGTAAAACGGGCATGGGCTTATTATCAATATGCCGCTAACCTCTGCTCCATGTACCGTGATCAGGACAAGATGGCGGAAGAGTTGAAACGTATCGGCGAAATACGTTATCAACAAGGAGAAATCACCCTGCTCGAAAAGAACATGATGACGACTCCCGCCGCCGATCTGCACAATCGCTGGTATCAGGCACAGGAAGAGGAAAAGACGGCACTGGCACGTTTCCAGTGGTGCTGTTATGCCGACAACCCGATCGTGCCGGCAGATTCGACCTTGTCTCTCTTTTATACCACTCTTTCGGACGGTAATCTGTCCGAAGCGCATACCGGATACTTCCAGAGTCAGGCGGAAGAAGCGAAAGCAATGCTTCATGTAGAACGCAGCCACTTCTTTCCGGAGATCAGCGTAGGGTATACCCGTCAGGACATTCTTCCCTTGAAGAATCTGAATGCATGGATGGTGGGAGTCTCCTTCCCCGTTTACTTCCTGCCCCAGAAAAGCAAGGTGAAGCAAGCCAGACTGGCTGCTGCTTCGGCACAGATTCAGGCGGATGCCAACATCCGCGAACTTCGCAATAAGGTAATGGAACTGGAAGCCTCTCTCCGACGATACAACGAGAGCCTGCGCTATTATACTACTTCCGCTCTCAAAGAAGCGGAAGAACTGACCAAAGCCGCCAACCTGCAACTGCAACAGAGCGAAACGGGCGTTGCCGAATACATACAGTCCGTCACGACGGCACGGGACATCCGGCGAGGGTATATCGAAACCGTTTATCAGTATAACATTGCCGCTCTGGAACATGAATTGTTTGAATAAATGGAGAGTTTTAATGAACAATTTCCCTGTTAATATAGAAGATTATTTTGCAAGAGTACTTAATATAAAAATGTGTATGAGAAAGATATTTTACCCCATCCTTCTGCTCGCCTTAGTAGCTTGCAAGGGACAACAACAAACGGCGGATTCAGAGTCTGTGGCGGACCCTGCAACAGAAAGCGTGAATCCGGAAATGGGAAAAAACAATGGTCAAAGCGACGCCGATGCCACTGCACAGCCCGAAGTGGATGCAATCACTTCCGCCACTTCCCGCCCCAATCAGGTTTCGTTCAACGGCCGGATCGTCCTTCCGCCCCAACGGCAGGCAACCGTCGCACTGACTATCGGCGGAGTGATCAAAAACACTTCCTTACTCCCCGGACAACACGTTACCAAGAATTCTGTAATCGCCACTTTGGAGAATCCGGAGTTTATCACCCTCCAACAGACTTACCTGGACAGCCACGCACAAACAGAATATCTGCGTATGGAATACGAACGGCAAAAGAATCTCTCTGCCGAACAAGCGGCTTCGCAGAAGAAGTTCCAGCAAAGCAAAGCGGATTATCTTTCGATGAAAAGCCGTCAGGATGCTGCCGCCGCACAACTTTCGCTTTTGGGCGTGAATCCGGAAACACTGCTTCGGGATGGCATCCAGCCGCTTCTGGAAGTAAAAGCTCCTATCAGCGGATATGTGGTCAATGTAGCTATGAACATGGGAAAGTACATCAATCCGGGAGAAGCTCTCTGCGAAGTGATTGATAAAAGCGCACCGATGCTCTGCCTGACTACCTACGAAAAAGACCTTGCAGATATGCAAACAGGCAGTCCCGTACAATTCCGTGTCAACGGCATGGGTACACAAACGTTCAACGGCACGGTCATCTCCATCGGACAAAAAGTGGACGAAGTGAACCGCTCACTCGAAGTATACGCTTCCATCAAGGAGACGAATCCGCAGTTCCGACCGGGGATGTACGTCACGGCACATATCCAAAAACAATAATCTGCCGTGCAGCGACAGCCATTCATCATGCATAATTCGTAATTAACCATTATCTTTGCAACATGGTATTGAAAGCTATCAATAAAGATAAGTATTTCCTGTCCACGGTCATCATCTCGCTGATGGTGGCTGTGCTCATTCATTTTCCGGAATCGGTCTCTCTCTTCGACCGTTTCGAAAGCCATTCGCTTTTCCCGGGGATGAAGTTTATGGATGTGGCAAATGAGATTCTGTTTACCTTCGTTTCGTTACTCATACTTTTTGCCATCAATACGCGCTTGTTCCATTTCAACCAGGCGTCCATTAAAATAACGGCTGCAAAGATTCTGCTTTCCTTCATCCTGACATGGATACTCAGCAATCTGCTGGGACAAGTGTTTGTCTTCCTGCACCGGACATTTGATATTCCTGCCATCGATGCGATGGTGCACCACTATCTCCATCCGTTGCGCGACTTCATCATGGCTTGCCTCGTCACCAGCAGTTGCTGCATCATCTACCTTGTCCGCCGCCAGCAACTGGTATTGATTGAGAACGAACAGTTACAGGCGGAAAACATCCGCAACCAGTATGAAGTATTGAAGAATCAGCTCAATCCGCACATGTTGTTCAACTCACTGAATACGCTGCGTTCATTGGTACGGGAGAATCAGGATAAGGCACAGGATTATATTCAGGAACTCTCGCGGGTACTGAGGTATACGCTACAAAGCAACGAATCGCAAAGTGTCAGCCTGCGGGAAGAGATGGAGTTCGCCTCTGCTTATATCTTCCTGCTGAAGATGCGTTTTGAGAACAACTTGCAGTTTGATATACAGATAGCCAAGTCTTTCGAAGACTACCGTCTCCCTCCGATGGCGGTACAGGTGTTGATAGAGAATGCCGTGAAGCACAATGAAATCAGCGACCGCAAACCGCTGACTATCCATATCGTCACCAACAACGAGGGATATCTGTCCGTCAGCAACGACATTCAGCCCAAACGGACCGCTGCCTCCGGCACCGGCATCGGACTTGTCAATCTCGCCAAACGCTACCGGCTATTATTCAAACAGGACATACAAATCACAGAGGACAAAGAGTTTTCCGTTTGCATTCCTCTTATTGATGAAGTACAATGAACGACAAGCCAAGTGTTATGAAAACAGTTATTATTGAAGATGAAAAAGCTGCTGTACGCAATCTGACTTCCCTGCTCAACGAAGTGAAACCGGAAGCTGAAATTATTGCCATACTGGACAGCATCAATTCCACCATCGAATGGTTCGGCATCCACCCGATGCCGGAACTCGTTTTTATGGATATTCACCTGGCGGATGGTTCTGCTTTCGAAATATTCGATCATATCAGCATCACCTGCCCCATTATCTTCACCACGGCTTACGACGAATATGCCCTGCGTGCCTTCAAAGTGAACAGTATCGACTACCTGCTGAAACCTATCGGCAAAGAGGACATCGAACATGCGTTTGAAAAATTGGACAACCTGCAGGATACCATCCCCGAAAACGGAAGCAGACGGGAAAATAAGGAAGAGGAACTACTTCACCTCATTCACTCGCTGAAAAAACAGGAGAATTACAAGACGCATTTCCTCATACCGATAAAAGGCGATAAGCTACTTCCTGTCTCGATCGACATGATTCAACTGTTCTATATCAAAGATTGTCAGGTAAAAGCTGTCTTAACGGACGGGATGGAATACAATTTTTCTCTTACGCTGGATGAGTTGGTCGATTGTTTGAATCCTAGTCTCTTCTTCAGAGTCAACCGACAGTTTCTGATTTCAAGGGAGGCGATCAAGGATATCGATTTGTGGTTCAACAGCCGGTTGTCCATTAATCTGCGTCACTCCAGAATGACAGAGAAGATATTGGTAAGCAAAGCACGGGTAGCGGAATTTAAGGAATGGTTTTCGAGCAAAAAGTAAAACAAGCGGGACTATATTGAAATCCCACTATATGCATTCGTTCTTTATAAGTATCGGATATCAGTTCTAAAAAAAGGATGAAGCCCAGCCTCATCCTTTCCATTTTTATCTTAATACCTAACCTTATTAAAACCCAATTGATGATTTATACTTCATCGTCTTCTCCGGTAAAGAAATCGAAGGAGGTACAGCCTCATCGGACACCGCCCGTTTGTAATTCGGCTTACCACTCATCACAAAACGGAGTTTTACTCCATCACGGATATCATCATACGTCAGGTAGGACTTATCGTACTTTTTACCGTTGACATAAAGCTCCTTCACATACAGGTTCTTTGGCGACCAGTTGTCCGCTGTCATTTCGATGTTTTTTCCATTACTCATCCGGACCGTAATAGCCTCTGCGCATGGCGAACCGATATTATAAATATTGCTGGACGGAGCCACCGGATAGAAACCGATGCAGTTGAACATATACCACGCAGACATCTGTCCGCAATCGTCGTTACCACTCAATGCATCCGGTGTATTTCCGTAGAAACGATCGACAATGGTACGTATCCACTTCTGACATTTCCACGGTTCTTTCAGGTAGTTGTAGAGGTAAGCGACATGATGGCAAGGTTCATTTCCATGCCAATAGGCTCCGATACGTCCCTGTATATCATGTGCTCCGGGGATATCATCCGGCAGTTCTACCGTAAAAAGCTCATCCAGGCGTTTGCGGAACAGTTCCTTACCGGCCTCGTTGATATATCCCTGCACATCTTGCGGCACATACCAGGTATATTGCATCGTGAATCCTTCCGTGATATCACCCCAGCCATGTACCGATCCCGGACCCTGATAGGCAACCGGAGTAAACGGAGTGCGCCAGTCACCTTTGCTGTCGCGTCCGCGCATATATTTCGTTTCGGGATCAATCAAGGTCTGATAAGACAAAGCACGGTTGAGGAAATAATGATAATCGTCTTCTTTGCCTAATTTCTTGGCTGCCTGTGCGATGCAATAATCATCATAAGCATATTCCAGTGTCTTTGACACTGACTCCGCTTCCTTATCGAATGGTACATAGCCCATTTCACGATATTCCGGAAGGCAATCGTAGTTCGGATTCATCGCTGTGGTTTTCATCGCTTCGTATGCACGCTCGTAATCAAAGCCTTTCACTTCTTTCACGATCATATCCGCCAATACGGATACGGCGTGATAACCAATCATACACCAGGTTTCGTTGCCGTAGAAGGACCAGATAGGAAGCATCTTCTCCACACTCTTGTCGTAATGAGCCAACATAGAATTTGCAATGTCCGCATTCACCTCCTGCTGAACCAAGTTAAACCAGGGATGCAAAGCCCGATAGGTATCCCAAAGAGAGAACACCGTATAGTTCGTGAATCCTTCCGCTTTTTCTATGTTCTTGTCTAGTCCGCGGAACTGCCCGTCCGAATCCTGAAAGATAAACGGATGCAGAGCGGCATGATAGGCGGAAGTATAAAACGTTTCCTTTGTCTTTCGGTCAGCAGTCAACGTATATTTTCCAAGTTCCTTTTCCCAAAGGGCTTCCCCTTTCGCCCTTAACTCGTTGAAAGTTAATCCGTCGAGTTCCTTCATATTATTCCGGGCACCGTCTGTGCTGACTGCGGAGATGGCTGTTTTCACCGTCACTTCCTCCCCTGCTTTTGTATCAAAGGAGATACAAGCCATCAGATTCTTTCCCCAGGCTTCGTAAGAGCTGCGGAATCGGGAAGTGTTATAAATAACCGGCTTT
>ERZ773145.2347-NODE-2347-length-13578-cov-7.504400_pt1 | contig 13578 bp, 7 predicted proteins | sample MGYA00580848_ERZ773145 | MGnify/ENA primary metagenome ERZ773145 (study PRJEB29015, sample SAMEA2737858) | human gut metagenome | biome: human gut; feature: human-associated habitat; material: faeces | place: China | collected 2012 ... | reverse complement strand
TCCGCATTTGCCGCATACTTATGGGGCCATGCAGATATTCCATACAAAATAATTAGTGCCTGCTGAGTAAGCAGACACTAATTATAAACTTCATTATTTATTTGCTTTTTTCTTTTTCATTACAACAATTACAACTCCTGCCGCAACAACTACCACTGCTGCAATCAGAACAATAACAATCGTCATGACCGCACCATCCTGTTTTACAAGTACAAGTGCACTGATACCATCCATTGTATACTCGCCACCCTTGATTGTCTCGATGGTCTCAACGCCAGCTTTCTGTCCGTTTATGCAGACTTTCCATTTTCCTTCCGGAATTGTAACTTTTGCCTTGTCAGTGTTTGCATTAAAAAGAAGATACATCTCTTTTGCACTTTCGTCTTTCTGACCGCCCTTTATATTAATTCCTACAATATTATCCCCAAGTCCTTCTACGGATTTTACATATTTTTTCACATCCTGTGATGTAGATAACCGAAGTGCCGGATGTGCCTTTCTGAACTTAATAAGTCCCTTATAGTATTCAAATACATCTGCGTATTTCTTGTCGGATAATGTATCCCACTTAATGCTGTTTACTTCGTCTCCTGCATTGTATGAGTTTGAATTGAATGTTCCATCATCATTAACCTTTGTGCGAAGCATTTCCTCTCCTGCCTGCAAAAATGGCACACCTTCTGCAGTCATATAAAATGCTGCTGCAAGATTATTCATCTTTATGATGTCCTCTTCACTCGAAGTTGTTTTAGAACCTGCAATTCTGTCAAAAAGTGTGTTATTGTCATGGCATGATGCATAGTTGATAATCTGGCTTGGCTCTTTGCACCATGACTCGTTTGCCATGAATGAATCTGCCATTTTCTTCTCTGCATTCGTTGCTCCTGATACGAATCCGAATGTTGCAGTATCAAATACGCTTCCTTTTAATCCATCACGCATATTGTCGTTGAAAAATGCGAAATCCGGAGTGGAAGCGGAATTTCTCTGTGTAGCCAATGTCACATTATCTTTTGTGACACCGGTCTCCATTGTCCATCCTTCCCCATAGAAAATAACATCCGGATGTGTCTTGTGTACTTCCTCTACAATCTCATTTATTGTATCGGTATCTAAAAGTCCAACCAGATCAAATCTAAAACCATCCATATGATATTCATCTGCCCAGTAGCATACGGAATCCACAATATATTTCCGTACCATGTTTCTCTCGGATGCTGTATCATTTCCACATCCTGAGCCGTTTGAATACGAACCGTCTTCATTGATACGTGAAAAATAACCCGGAACAAGTTTATTGATACAGAAATCATCTGCACTCATAACATGATTGTATACCACATCCATTACAACGCTAAGTCCGTTATCATGCATAGACTTAATCATCTGTTTTGCCTCTTTTACACGCACATCCCCATTGTGTGGATCTGTAGAATAGGAACCCTCCGGTACATTGTAGTTAACCGGATCATATCCCCAGTTATATAAATTCGACTGATCGTTTCCTTCATCTACGGAACCAAAATCATAGATTGGAAGTAAATGCACGTGTGTAACACCAAGTTCCTTAATATGATCGATTCCAGTTGAAATACCATCTTTGGTCTTTGTTCCTGTCTCTGTCATTTCAAGGAATTTACCAACATTTTTTATGCCGGAACTTTTGTCTGCTGATAAATCACGCATCTGTAATTCGTAGATGATCGCATCATTAATGCTCTCTCCTGCATGTGGATTGGTATCCTTATCCCAACCATCCGGATTTGTCTCTTCAAGATTGATTACCATGGCACGCTGTCCATTTACACCAGTCGTTCTGGCATATGGATCACAGGCTTCTTTTGTTGAACCGTCGATTGTTGAACTGTATGTGTAGTAAGTTCCATTTAAGTCCCCATCCACTTTTGCAACCCATGTTCCATTCTTATCGGCATTCATCTCAATGCTTTCTTTCGGCTCTTTATCGTCCGGATCTCCTGTCTCGTATAAATTAAGCATAACTTTTTCAGAAGTAGGTGCCCACACCCTAAATGTTGTGCTGTCCTTACTCCATGTAGCACCAAGATCATCTCCATCATATGTATACTCATCTTCAAATTCTTTTGTTGAATATATGATTGGCATTCTGATATCACTTACGGTACCATCATATGTAATCTGGTAACTCTTTGAACTGTCAAGTTCCTCTTTCAGAGTAAGTGTATAGGTAGAATCATCTCCCTCTTTTACATCTGCTATCTGAATTTCCCCATCTTTACCTTCTACCTTAAAGGCATTTTTAAGTTCTCCTTCAATATCACCAGTCATTGTGACGGTGATCGTCTTATCCCCATTGTACTTTGCAGTATTAAGCTTTATTCCCCTTACTGCATCATCGCCGTATTCCTTTGTATAACCCTCAACACCTGATTCGACTTTAACGATCACGGTTCCTGATATCATTTCTGATATATCAATGAACTGATCCTCTTCATAATCCTTCGCCCAATCCTGTGTTCTTACAACAAATCCTACGGAAGTCACACCGGCTGGAATTTCAATTCTGGCAACTGCATCACCATCCTTAGCCTCTAAAGGATAGTCATTTCCTTCCTGTCCCTCGGCCCACATCCATACAGACCATGGATCATAATCACCATCTGCCCTGTGATAATGAAATTCTATCACAGGTCCTCCATCCGCTTTGACCGGTACGGTATCCAGTATTACCGTACTGATTGTCATGATAAGCATAAGAATTGCCATCCCCAATGCGCTTATACGTTTTTTTGTCATTTTCGTTTCTCCCTTCATTACGAAATTTTACGAAATTTCTTTTTGTATAAATTAGCATATATTTTTATATTTTTCAAGTCTAAATTGTATATTTTTGAGAAAAACCGTTATTTTTTACCATAACACGGTTATTTGCTGTACGGAAACTTGGAGCATCCCTGCCTATAACCATAAATATAAAAACGAGCAGCAAAACCGGATTTACACCAGTCTGCTACTCGTTTGATGATTATAATATTTTCTTTTCTTGTGCCATTGCAACCAGTTATCGGACAAATGGCAGGAACGTAATGCTATACTTTATTTTCCAAACTGGCTGATTTCTTTCGCATATGATATTTCCGTTTTTCCTCATACATTTTCTCATCCATATGCATTAAAAAAGTTTCTGCGTCATCTTCTGTCCCAAATTCCGTGTATCCCATGGAAACACTTAAACGAAACGGTTCTATCCCGGATTCATTAAACCGGGACAGATTATGGTTAATCTCCTCCATTGTCGCTAAGACACGCTCCGTATCAACACCTGACAGCAGCACAATAAACTCATCTCCCGCATACCGGATTGCCATACCAGCATCCGGTATGGATCTGATGAGTATATTTCCCAACGTACAAATAGCCTTATCACCCATACTATGACCTAAATTGTCATTAATACACTTGAAATCGTTTACATCCATCATGATTCCATATAAGGATTTCTGGCTTGCAATTTTCTTTTCCGCAAGCACCGCATTAAAATATCTCCGGTTGTATAATCCGGAAAGCTCATCCATATACAAACTCTCTGCGTATGACTGCATCTGCACAAATATCAATGCGACCGCAACCAGCACCCATGATGATGTAATTCCATAAAAAAGGAACTGGATAACTACACCTGCAAAACAAGGACCAACGAAATAGATCACCGGGAAAAAATTCAGGTTAACCCCTTGTTTTTTGGAATGATACACCAGATAGATACTGTAAGCAAAATATATGACAAGCGAAATATATCCCACCAGCACACCGGCAGTTCTCTGATATACATTCTCCCCGGATATTTTAAACATAATCCCTGTTCCAAACAGATTACATAAAACCATAATTACTTCTACCAGCCAGGGAAATATCTCCACTCCTGCTTTTTGAACCATTCTTTTATAATTTCGATAGATACGCAATTCCACGTACATACACCAAAGCATACCCATACTGACTGTCCCTATAAAGCATATGCTGTTAGAGATATAATTAATCTGCCGGCTGCCAGTAAACTGTTTTCCATCTACGAGAAAAGCAATGGTTTCAGACAATGCCCCCACTAAATTTACGATTGCTATTCCATCATATATTTTATCTCCCACATGAAGGCTCTCTCTGTTCTTTCGTCTACAAAACAAAAGGAACCACATCATTAACACGGTCAAGCCGTTTGCCATTAATATTTCTTCTAAAACGATGATTGTTATCCCCTCCATCATTCACGGTATGAACTCATTTTTACTAAAATGAGCTCTATCATTATACCAAATGAAAACCGGTTTTTGTCTTTTTCGACATGAATTACAGTTTTTTTAACGTGAACGATGATTTTTTATGTTTCATCATTTTTCACAGCCTACTGCAACTGTGAAAAACCCACGGCTTACAAAGTTAACGGTCTTTGTATCGGAATCATAATAAGATCCCGGTATCTTAACTGCTGCACCGTATTTATCAATTTTATATGCAAAAATCTTTTTGTCTTTTTCCTTTTTCGAAGCATTATAGGAAACAGCGACCCTGATCCGTCCCTTTTTCAGGACAGACGACTGCTTTTTCTTGATTCCTGTGACGGAAAAATCATAAACCGGACGTTTTCCAATAATTTTCCCCGCCCTGGCAGAAAGATTTTTCTTGTCAGCCTGTTTCATTTTGATAACCACAGCTGTATTCATCTCTTTCTTTAATTCTTTTAATGCCTTCGAATCAAAGGTAAGATTTACATTGCCACCATTGACCTTCCATTCTTTTACATTCTTTTTGACAAGTAAATTTACCGCCTGCCCGTCCATTTCAAGATGCAGATTCTTCCAGTTTCCGGCTTTTGCCGTATCAAAAGTTATTTCAACAGACAGGTCTTTTATCCTGCCACCCTGTTCTTTTTCTGCCTTTGTAATTTCTTTTTTCAAAACTGCTGCAATATTCTTCACTTTGACCGTATTATTTTTAACTGCAGATTTTGCTTTGACATTAATATCCTTAACAGAAACGGACGTATCTGCTGCGGGTGGCGGTGTCACATTCCCCGGTTCTTCTTTTGCATGATCCGGTGCCGGTAATGTGCCGGAATCCGGTGAAACATTGCCAGATGATCCGTCCGTGCTTCCACCGGCATTTTCACCGGAGCCTCCGCCGGAGCTGCCTCCGGAACTTCCACCCGAACTGCTGCCAGAACCTCCACTTGAACCGCCTCCGGATATTCCACCGGAACCTCCACTTGAACTGCCTCCGGAACTTCCACCAGAACCGCCCCCGGTCTGGGAATGATCTGCCGTTACACGGACCTGACAATCTGCCTTACTTCCTGTATAGTTGCCATTCCCATTATAACATGCGGTGAACGTATATGTTTTCGTTTCATTCGGAAGCATTGCTATCCAGTGATCCGTTCCCTTTTCTTCTAATGTGATCCCGGAAACATCACAGGTTACTTTTATCCCGGCATCTTCCGGAATCCCCTGTCTGCAAAGCTGTAATTCTACTGTCCCCGCACCTTTGACCGTATCGGTTTTTGCAGTCAGCTGCATGCTGGTGGAAGCCTTTTCGATTTCCAAAACAGCCTCCCCGTATGTTGGAATAAAAGATGCCTTTTCCGCTTTAAAATAAATCTTATACTGGCCTGCTTCTGTGTAAAATGGCATCTCCGTTTGTGTATACGATCCGTTTTCTGTCAAACTGTAACTGATTTGTACACCATCTTCCTGTTTGATATCAAATGTATGGGGTTTTCCATCATAAGTTACGCGGACAGGTACGGTTTGTATTTCCGGCATCTCACTGTTTTTCCGGTAATAATAAGTGATCTCCCGGTGATCCTCTGTGATGTTTATTTCTCCCTGATTTGCACTGTTTCCTACACATGTATATCCATATAAATCCGGACTTCTTAACGTATACGCAGAATTCTTTGGTACATATACTGTCGCGGGTGCCGTATCAGGCACTGTTGTTTCGGTCTCGTCTTCGTTTTGCAGCATATAACGAATGGTTACGGTACTCCACGCCTGTCCTGCCGTCTGATTGTCAGCCAGAATTTTCCCAGTGTCCTCATCTATGATCTTTCCTTCCAGTCTGTCCCCGGAAACCAGACCAGTTACCGCAGGAAGTGTGACAGAAAGGGACTCTCTGGCAGCATCCGGATCATACCAGTTACTGAGTGGCGGAACGGTATATGTTTCTTCTTTTTCATATTTGACTGTATGGTCTGCTCCAATAATGCGGAAAGTAATCTTCAAATGCTGTTTGGCATCCACCATATTTTGTACGACTGTACGGAATTCCAGATCCTTTCCATTTGCTTTTGTGATATTTGTCTCATCGATCCGGTATTGGTCACTATCCCTGTCAAGTGTTCCTGTCCTGCTATGCGGAATTGTAATTTCAGGATCGCACACATAAACAGATGCCTGCCTGCTGACATAATCACGGTTATTTAATCTCCGCGCCAGTTCCATTTTACACACTTCACAGAAAGGATTCCCAAGATCCCGCATCATGCAGACGCGGCTCGGCGCAAATACTGTTTCTGTTCCTGCTGCCGTTATTCCGATTCCACGGAACCCAAGCATCTTATGCCATTTAATCTTATCCGGGTCCGAGGTATCGGAAATATTTTCTCCCTGCATCTTTTTATCATATTCATCGCCTAATCTTCCGATGCTGTGGGAAATTTCATGGGTCATGACATCCCCCTGCTCATTCTCACCCGAATTTGCCGAAAAAGAAAAGAGTGCATTGGAAGAAGAACCAATATTCGCAGTCGTATTACAAATGATATGGATGGTTCCAACGGCTGCACCGGTATCCAGATATCTGCTCTCCAGCTCTGCCCTCAGTGCCCTGGCTTTATCTTCCCCGTCCTTTGTAAAATAGCAGGATTTTCCGAATGCCTGCACATGAAAATATGTGTCCGGGTTCGACTCCCCATACATCACGCCCACACCAGTTTCACTGGATACCGTCTGTACTGCATAAATATTGATCCTGTCGGAATACTCTTTATAAGGGGACCACTTTAGCAGCCCCTGTGCTTTTGCCGTTGCATCCTTCAAAAATTGTTCCTGTTGTTCCCGGGTATAGCCCTCACCCATGATAACAATCACAAAATTTTCCTTATCATCACCTGTCTTGTGAATGGCATAAACGGAAGCTGCCGTTGTCTGGTCTGCCGCTGTCTGGTCTGCCATCACAGGATATGGAAACACCAGGGAAAGCAATAATATCAGGCTAAGTATGATTGCCCCAAACCGTTTTCCATCCTTCTTTTTTACATTCGTCATATCATCCTCCGTACTTTACATTACCAGAAATATTGGTGCTTTCCCTCTTCTTCCCACAGACAAACTCCCGGGAAACCATCTGCCGTAAGGCTTCTTAAAGCACGATTACCGCAGCATCAAACCCCTCTACATTTCCATCAAAGGTGTTTTCGGTAAGCAGATTGTACTTCTGCGTGTACTCATTAAATTTTTTTGCACTGCTGCTGCAGTTGAAAATCATGGCAATGGTCTCCTCGCCATTTTTTCTGATCAGGACAATTGTCCCTTCCTCATCTTCCGTAACGATCCCAGCCAGTTCGCCTTCTACAATGCATGCATGGCTTTTCCGGACCTGAATCAGCCGCTTGTACCATTCATACATCTCTTTGTCCTGGTATTCTTCATCCCAGTACATACCCCGTCTGCAGTCCGGATCGTTTGCTCCCGGCATCGCATACTCATCTCCATAATAAATCATAGGCATTCCCGGCAATAACAACTGAAAAGCGGCTGCCAGATGCTGCTTTTTTTTATTGTCGTTACACAGATGTAAAAATCTTGCGGTATCATGGCTGTCGATCAGATTCCACATAAGGGGATAACAGTTTTTGTTTAAGCGTCCCTTCAAATATCCAAGATTTTGTACGAACTGGCTGACCGTAATCTTTTCATCTGCAAGCAGATCGATCAGGTTCAGGTAAAATGGATAATTCATGACCGTATCCCATTCATCCCCCTCAAGGAAATCTCCAGCATAATGCCAGATTTCCCCAATGATCAGCAGATCTTTCTTTACTGCCTTGACTGCCTTTCTGAAATTCTTCCAGAAGAAATGGCTGATTTCGTCCCCTACATCCAGTCTCCATCCGTCAATATCGCATTCCTTAATCCAGTAACATGCAACATCCGTAATGTATTTTTCAACTTCAGGATTTTTCAGGTTTAACTTTGGCATTCCGCCATAATAACCAAAACATTTGAAGTTTGGGATCTCTCCCCATTCGCTTTTAAGTGGGAATCCGTCAATAAAATACCAGTCCCGGTATTTGGATTTTTCACCATTTTCCAGGATATCCGCAAACGCAAAAAATTCTCTTCCCGTATGATTGTATACCGCATCCAGGACTACCTTCATACCACGCTCATGCGCTTTTTGTACCAGCTCTTTGAGATCCTCTGTTGTTCCAAAGGACGGGTCTATCTGGTAGTAATCCGTGGTATCATACTTATGGCACGAATTTGATTGAAAGATAGGTGTCATATACAGCACATCGATTCCCAGATTCTGAATATCATCCATATGTTCGATGATTCCCCTGAGATTTCCATGCAGGTCATCCATAGGCGTAATCGGTGCTTTATACCACAGTTCTTTGTCTACCGGCTCCGTTGCTGCAAAACGGGATGGGAAAATCTGATACACGACCTTGTTTGCTGCCCACTCCGGCACCTCAAACATCTCTTCCTCCCGAAGGTTCTGCGGACAGTCAAACATTCTGTCCCTGTTTGTAATGCATTCCTTATCAAACTCATAATTTCCATAATATACCTTTTCTCCCTGCGTGTCCGTAAATTCGAAAAAGTAACGCAGACAGATCAAATGCATCTTTATCTGTGCTTCATAATAATCATGAAACTGTGAGACAGCAACCTTCTTCATCGGAACTGTCTTTCTGGTATCCTTACGCTCCATAGGTATATACTTGTCCTCATAGTGAAGGATTACCTCCTTCATATCATCCTTTTTTACCTGCACGCGTATCACAAATAAATCCTTATCAACTGCATAGCTAAACCTTTTATCCATATCATGAAAAATTGCTGAATATTCCATAAAATTTCCCCTTTACACTTGTTGTTTTCCTGTATTTTAACTTACTTTTTTCAACAATTCTAGCACTATATCCACGATATTTTTAACTTTTTCTACTTTTATGCTTTTTTGCGATGATATTACTATTCATATAATTTAAAATGTGCGTTATCAGTTTAAAACCAATAACGCACATTTCCTCATTGCATCCTTTTCCCGCATTTATATATGTCACAAGTCAAATTATAGTTCCTACCTGCGACAACTTTATATGTAAATTCAACATCAATAATTTTTTGCACCGTTTTTAATTTTTATTTTCTGCAACTTTAAATTTCTTGATCATTTCGCGCAGATTTTCTGCTTCACTGCTCATCTCCTGACCGGCTGCTGCACATTCTTCAGATGTTGCCGAATTCGTCTGTACGACATCATTGATCTGTTCAATTCCATCATTAATCTGTTGGATTTCTGTTGTCTGTGTCTCTAACGTTTCTGCAATATTTGTGACTTCTTTTGTAATGATCTGGGAATTCTCAGCGACCTCCTGCAATTGTGATGCCGTCTGCCCTGCAATCACCATACCTTTTTCCACGGCTTTCACAGAGGTTTCAATCAATGTTGCGGATTCCTTTGCTGCCTGGGCACTCTGGTCTGCCAGCACATTGACCTGATTCGCTACCACTGCAAATCCCTTTCCTGCCTCCCCTGCTCTTGCAGCCTCAATGGAAGCATTCAATGCAAGCAGATTCGTCTGGGACGCAATTTCATTGATTGTTGCAATGATCTTGTCAATCTCTTTTGATGCCCCGTTGATCTCATTCATGGAATCAACCATATCCCTCATTTTACCATTGCTTTCCAGAATGGCATTTCCAAGTTCGTCTACTCTTCCACTGATTTCTTTTGCGGATTGTGAATTTTTTCCTACCTGTTCAGAAACACCTGCGACTGTTGCGGTCAGTTCTTCTACAACTGCTGCCTGATTTGTTGCTCCATCCGCAAGGTCATTGGAACTTGATGCTACCTGATCTGCGGCACCCGAAACTTCATCTGAAACATGTTGGATTCCCTTTATTGTCTCTGCCATGCTTTCTTCAAACAACATAAAGGAGTTTAGAATTCCAACGAAATCCCCTTTCCACTCTACTTCCGGCTGCACATCAAAATTTCCTTCTGCAAACATCTTCATTGAACGTCCAATATCATCTACATAGCTTCCCAGAATGCGGATGGATTTGCGCATATTGTGTGCCAGTATTCCAATCTCATCATCTGAATGGTAGTCCAGCGTGCTGTGCAGGTTTCCATCTGTTAATTCCTGTGCAACGGCTTCCACTTCACGTAATGGTACTAAAATTGACTCAAGTACTTTTTTGCCTGTTTTTATTGCCAGTTTCCATGCCAAAACCAGACAAATAATAATACACACAATTCCTGCCACTGCAGAAATAACCGTAATTCTGACTGCCTGGCTGCTTACCTCATCGGTCATTTCATCTAATCTTGTTGCAATTTTTACGGCTTTATTTAATGCCGGGGTACAATCATTCAGAATTGAATCAACTGCCTTATCCTTGTCACCGCTTTTGATTTCTTTCATGATGGAATAACCAATGTTTCCCCAGTCTGTAAGGGCAGATGCGTATTCTTCACAATCCGCATCCGGAATAACTCCGGAGTTCTTTAAATTTTTCAGTTGGGTATTAACTTCTGCAAGCAGTCTTTCTACCGTCTGCTCATAACCGTCATAAGAGGATGCATCATTATTTAATGCCATTTCCCTGATATTTCTCGCTGATGAGTTAACATTTATCCTGCAGATTTTCACCGCCCGGTCTGCAACAGTAACATTTTGTACATAATGCATCGTATTGGCAAATAGCATACCTATAACCACAATAGAAAACAGACCTGAGACTAACATCATAATAATGACTTTTCTGTAGCCATAGTTTATCCTTTCCTTCAGATGCAAATTTTCCAAGTTCTTTTTCATCATATTTTTCTTTGTCGGCATAGTTTGCTATTTCCTTTCTCTTTTGTTCGATTCTGATATATCAAATTTTTTTCTCAAAGTCAATAAATTTCGGGAACAATTTTATTATTCTATTTTTCACATAAAATGTTGTACCCCCCCCCCCGAAAAATACAGCACTTTTACCAATTTTTTCTACAGTTACCTCTCCGATCGAACGTGATGTAATCTGGAATGTCGTGCCGGTGTTCCCTCGTAAGAGTCATACTAGTACATAACTGAAAATACTATTGTCTGAAACACCCTCTGTTTTCATATATGGCATCAGGTTCTTCCAAAACATTCTCTAATTGTCTTTGAAATATCTGAATCAATAAAATCTTTATGTGCCATGTCATCAAGGATATCACATGTTTTTTCATGGGACAATCCCTTTTTATAAGGTCTGTCTTCCGTAAGAGCCTGATAAATATCAACACATGCCATCATACGTTCCTGCTCATTTAATTCATCAGCGGTTTTTCCAAAAGGATACCCTTTTCCATTTAATTTTTCATGATGGAAAGCCGCCCAATCTCGTATTTCTTCAAAATCATTAACCTCCGATAATATAAGGTATGTATAACCAGCATGATTTTTCATTGTAGAAAATTCATCATCCGTAAGCTTATCCGGTTTTTCCAGAATTTCATTGCCTACCGCCATTTTTCCTATATCATGCAGTGCACCAGCCAAATACATTTTCTGTACCGTGATTGAATCATATCCCATATATTTGGCAAGCAGGGAGGCTTTTTCAGCTACTCCTATAGAATGCCTGCTTGTAAAAGAAGATTTATAATCTACAATCTTTGCAAAGAAATCCGCAACATTTTTACACATTTCCCAATCAAAAACCATTTTTTCTCTTGGAATAATTTCCCATAGCTTCGTTTCAAAAGAATCATCACTTAAACACATATAGGATTCTTTTGTGAATACATGAAGAAAAGCATTAACACATTCTGAATCAAATAGACTATCCTTTTTTTGGGAAAGATACTGACATATAAAATCCCATCTATTATCATCAGATTTAATACTATTTCCTATGATATCAACGGTATCTGCAAGATGAATAATTCTTGCAGGCAATGGGGTTTCATTCCACTTTTTTTGAAAAGGACCAGTTCCATCGGCATGTTCATGATGATACAAAATCACATTTGAGACATCTGTTTTAAATGGAAGTTTAGTAATATTTTTTTCACCATAAATACAATGAAGATTCGTTTTTCTTACGGACAAATCTTTTTTAATGTCAATAACATAATTCCTTTCCAGCTCTTCCGTAATATATTGTGTCAAAGCATTATCATGCAGTAAGGCACACATAGCTAAATCTTGTAACGCATCACCTTGAATTGCCAGATATTCAGCCATGCATACACTTATATAAGCCACTCTTTTTCCATGCTTGTTTTTGATTTTTACCAACTCTGCTTCTATACTGTCCAAAGCATAGGAACAGGCTCCTGCAAGTCCGACAATATCTATTCTTAGTTCTTCTTTCATTGGTATAATCCTATCATAATACATTTATGCTTCTGAGAACTGGTCTTTTCCTACAGAGCATAACGGACATTCAAAATCTTCTGGAATATCCTCCCACTTTGTACCAGGTGCAATACCACCTTCTGGATAGCCCTTCTCCTCATCGTATTCCCATCCGCAAACATCACATACGTATTTCATTCGTTGTTCCTCCTTGTAAATATATTAATGCACAGCCTATATTGCTGTTATATTTGTGTTATTATGTAATCTTAATATGCATATTCCATTTTATTCTATCTGCAAAAGTTTATAGTTCAATTTTTTCTATAATTTTTTTCAAAGCATCAGCTGATTCCTTAAGCTTTAATGCTTCCTCGCCATTCAAATTAATAGGTACGTCTGACTCAACACCATTTGCACCTACAATAGCCGGCATACTCAATGAAACTCCGTCAATGTCATATATACCATGAATCATGTGAGATATTGGGAGTATTGATTTCTCGTCTCTCATAATCACTTCACAGATTCTTTTTACAGACATCGCAATTCCATAATATGTAGCATGCTTTTTATTTATAATTTCATAAGCACTATTCTTGACCGCTGTCGCTATTTCTTCCGTATTTTCCTTATGCTTGTAATGCCCACGCATTTCACACATTTCACTTAACGGAACACCAGATACATTGGCTGATGACCATGCTACAACTTCACTGTCACCATGTTCTCCTAAGATAAATGCATGAACACTCCTGCTATCCACCGATAAATGCTCACCAAGCTTATATCTTAATCGTGCACTATCTAACACTGTACCCGAACCAATAACTCTGTTTTCCGGAAGTCCTGATAACTTTATGGCTACCTGAGTAAGAATATCTACCGGATTAGCGACTACCAACATGATACCTGCAAAATTCCTCTTTGCTATTTCAGGAATAATTGACTTAAATATTGCTACATTT
>ERZ773145.2346-NODE-2346-length-13586-cov-3.814352_pt1 | contig 13586 bp, 10 predicted proteins | sample MGYA00580848_ERZ773145 | MGnify/ENA primary metagenome ERZ773145 (study PRJEB29015, sample SAMEA2737858) | human gut metagenome | biome: human gut; feature: human-associated habitat; material: faeces | place: China | collected 2012 ... | reverse complement strand
GGTCGGGAAGTCGATCCCGCTCAAGTCGATGTGTCGGAAGAAAGCGACGGCCCGCTTTTTGACAACGAGACCACCTCGCAAACCACAGTGTTTTCCACCAAGCGGCCGGTGATGCTCAAGCGTTTGCTCAAGGAAAGCCGCTTTCAAAACGAACGCTTTGCCGCCGTCTCCGTTCTTAAAACGCTCACTTCGGCTTACCCGTCATTGAACCGCATTGAAGCAACCGGCGGAAGCCCCGTGACGGTTGAACGATCCGAACTCAAGGACTTTCTCTTTGAAGTCGCTCCGGTGCTCACACTTTTGGGCGTGGCCGTGATGTTGCCCGATCGCCTCAAAAACCTTCTCAAACCGCGTCTGGTGGCACACCTGGACGCCGGCACCGGTAAATCGTTTTTGGGCAAAGACGCCTTCTCACGCTTTGACTGGCGCGTGGCCGTAGGCGATCGGGAACTCACGAAGGAGGAACTCACGGAGCTTGCCAAGCACGTCGGCGAAGTCGTGCAGGTCGGCGACGATTTCGTCTACCTCGATCCGACCGAGCTCGCGCGAATGGCAGAAACCGTTGATAAGCAGCCGCAGCCCACCTATCTGGAAAAAATGCGCGCGGCACTAATGGGCAACTATGAAAACAAAGGCCGACAGGCCGAAGTGCTCGTGAGCGACGAAATCCGCAAACGACTTAAGCGCCTCACCGAGATCGACGAAATTTCACCTCCTGAGAACCTTCACGCCACGCTTCGCCCTTATCAGGCGCGCGGCTTTTCGTGGCTCATGAAAAACCTTCGTCTCGGCATCGGCGCCCTGATTGCCGACGACATGGGGCTCGGAAAGACACTGCAGGTGATCGCCACACTGCTTCAGCTCAAAAACGACGGCGAACTGACCAAAGCCAAGGCACTTGTCGTTGTACCGACCACGCTCATAACCAACTGGCAGCGCGAAATCGCCAAATTCGCGCCCTCTCTTTCCGTAGGTATCTATCACGGCACCAGTCGCGTGCTGCCCGAAGCCGTCAAAGACCTCCCCGACGTCACGCTGACGACATACGGGCTGATGCGCCGGGAAACGGAAAAATTGGCGGGGTACAAGTGGCGCCTGTTGGTGCTCGATGAGGCGCAGGCCGTGAAAAACGCCACATCAGGCCAGTCCGTGGCGGCCAAATCCCTCAACGCCTCTCAGACGATCGCCATGACAGGTACACCCGTTGAAAATCGATTGAGCGAATACTGGTCGATTCTGGAAACCGTCCAGCCGCGCCTTCTGGGATCGCTCAAGGATTTCACGGAGACTTTCGCCGCTCCGATCGAAACCGATCACAGCGAATCGGCCGCCGAAGCGTTCCGCCGCCTGACGGCCCCCTTCATGCTGCGTCGTCTGAAAAGCGACAAGTCCATCATCGCCGATCTGCCCGAACGCAACACGGTGGATCAGTTCACGAACCTCACGGCGGAACAGGCCGCGCTTTACAGCAAGGTGCTCGAAGCGCACATGAAAAAGCTCAAAAAACTCGAGGAGAAAGCGGTCGAAGATCCGCAAGGCACCGACATCCGCACCATCCGCCGCGGTGAAGTGCTCAAGCTCATCACGAGCATGAAGCAAATCTGCAATTCGCCCTCGCAATATCTCAAGACGGAAACGGCAACGCCTGACTCCGGCAAGGCTGCCGCCCTCTTTGACATTCTCGGGCACTGTCGGGAAGCCGGTCGCAAGGTGCTCATTTTCACGCAATACCGGGAAATGGGAGAGCGCCTGCAGACCTGGATCGAAAAAGCAACCGGTCATAGGCCCGACTTCCTTCACGGAGGCGTCTCCGTCAAGGCACGTCAAGTTATGGTCGATCGCTTCCAAACAGATCGTTCCGTTCACGCCATGATCATTTCTCTCAAAGCGGGCGGCACAGGTCTTAATCTCACGGCGGCAAGCTGCGTCGTGCATTACGACCTGTGGTGGAATCCGGCCGTTGAAGCACAGGCCACCGACCGCGCCTACCGCATCGGACAAAGACGCGACGTTCTCGTCTATCGCTTCGTGACGGCGGGAACCTTTGAAGAGCGCATCAACGAAATGCTTATGGAAAAGCGCAATCTGGCCGATCTCACCGTAGCCACGGGAGAAACTTGGATCGGTGAGCTTTCCGCTGCCGAACTGCAGTCGCTCTTTACGCTGGATCCCAAGAGCATCGCCGCATGACGACCCCCATAAAAAACGCTGCAAAAACCTCCAGAGGCTCTCGCAGCGTTTCTTTTCGTAGTTGGGCGGCCGCTACCGTCGCTCCAGCAGCCACAGGGCTGTGTCCTGGGCCCGGCGGCCCAGACGGCCCAGAATGCTGCCCTTGTTCAGCTGGATGACCACGCCCCGCTCAAACCACCGCCGGACCATATAGGGGTCCTGCTGGACGGTTTTGTACCGCTCCGGATGGGCGGCCACCGGGGTCAGGCCCCGGGTGCGGATCTGGTGGAAGCACTGCTCCATAAACTCCGCCGACTCGTCAAAATAGAACTCCACCAGCAGATACCGGCCCCCGCCCAGGGTCTGAAGCTGGCGGCGGTCCAGCAGCTCGGGCAGCTCCGGGGTGCAGAACACCTCGGCCCCCGGGTGGATGCGCAGAGGGATGCCCTCCTGCTCCAGGGCCTGCCGCAGCCGGGAAAAGCCCGTGCGCAGGGCGGCGGAGCGGTAATTCTTTGGCCCGTCCCCCGGCAGATTGCAGTGGGGCGTGGCGATGATGTCCGTGACGCCGGAGTCCGCCGCCATGCGGGCCATCTGCAGCGAGTCCTCCATAGAGGGGGACCCGTCGTCCACCCCCGGCAGAATGTGGCAGTGAATATCCACCATGGCGGCGCTTCCCCCTCTCCCAAAGCACAATACGCGAAATTATAATCAAGTATAGCACGTTTCCCCGGGCTTTTCAAGTCGAAGAAAGGCGAATCCCGCCGGTGGACGGCCCCGGGCGGAAAAATCCCCTCCGGCGGGGCCGGAGGGGTGCGGATATTTGCCTGGCGGGTCAGAACAGATCGGGATACAGGGCCGACACCTGCCGGTACCAGCTTTGATAATCGGACAGGGTGTCGCCGTCCAGGGAGTATACCTGCCATTGGGCGGCGGAGTCGGCGGTGGTCAGGGCCTGCCCCAGGGGATACTTGCCCCGCTCCAGCTCCGTGGGATAGTACATCCCCGCATAGTCGGAGCCGTCGTCATAGGCGGTGAGGAACAGCAGATAGGGCTTGCCGGTTTCCATAGGCAGATAGCCCCCCTGGGTCCACAGGGCATCGTCTGCGGTGTAGCACTCCTCGGTGATCACCAGCTGCGCCGGGGCCTGGCCCTTCAGCACCTGGGTCACCTGGCCGGTGGTTCTGGTATAGCCGGAGGCGACGTTGCCGTCGCTGTAGCGGGAGAGGACGTTTTCCTGAGTCTCCGGGGTAAACACCACGATCAGGTCGCTGACCTCCTGCAATTGGGACACCGTTGCCGCCTGGGTCACCCGATCCGCGGACAGCCGGTGGACGGTCTGCTGTCTGGCGCCGCAGGCGGTCAGCATCACCAGGGCCAGCGCCAGCAGACAGGAAAGCAGAACTTTTGTGCGTCTCATGGAAAAGCCTCCTTTATATAAGATACCATCATTATACCATACCCGGGAGGGAGTACAATTGGCAAATTGCAGAATTTTCCGAACGGAATCTATGGCTTTTCCACAAGAATAAACGGATATTTTGAACAAAATGTGAATTTACAGCGTGGTCACAAACCGCCGCAGGCCGTCGTCCAGCAGCTGGGCGGCCCGGTCCCCCTGTCCGGCGGCGATGAGGTCCGTAAAGCGGGCCAGGGTATGCAGGCTCTCCTCCCGGCCTACGGACCGGATATAGCCGGACCAGAACTCCAGATTTACCTTCTTAAAGGCGTTGAACAGCAGGGGGGTGATGGTGTTGCCGCTTAAAAACGTCACTCCCCGGTGATAGCGGAACAGGGCCTGGGCCAGGGCGGCGGTGTCCGGGGCCTCCTCCGCCTGGCGCTGGAGGGCGCGGAGGGTGTCCAGATCGGCGGCGGTGTGGGACGCGGCCAGGTCCCGCAGGGCCGGGGCCTCCAGATAATACCGCAGGCGCAGGATGCTGCGGGCGGTTTTCTCGTCGGGAAGGCCCCCGTGATAGTCCATGATGGCCATCAGCGTTTCCAGGCTGCCGGTCTGGGCATAGTCCGCCACGGTGACGCCCCGGCGGGAGGCGATATCCAGAAAGCCCAGGCGGTGCAGCTCCCGCAGGCCCTCATGGACCACGGTTTTGCTGATGTGCATGGTGTCGGCCAGCTCCCGCTCCGTGGGCAGCCGGTCGCCGGGCTTCAGCTGCCCGGATAGGATCGCCCCCTCCACCTGCTGGATAAACAGCTCCCGGATAGACGGGGCCACAATGGGACGGAAATCCATAGGTCACCCTCCTTCTGGTCCGACCAGGACCATAAAATAGGATACCATAACTTTATAAGAACAGTCAATAGCTTTTTGCCCCGGAAATTGGTATCATTAGGGTGAGTTCATGCAGAAAAATCGCCCTTGAGGCGGAGATAAAGGAGATTTCACATGGGAAAGAACATCAACGGCGACCGGCCCACCGCGTTCCCCCTGGAGCAGGAGAAGCTGCCCTTTACCATCCCCGTGGTGGAGGAGCCCCGGCCCAAGATCGCCAAGCTGGTGGCCATGATCACCGACCGGGTGCCCGCCAAGCTCAAGGGCGTCAAGGGCAACGACCCGGAATACTGGGGCCTGGCGGACCTGATCAGCGACGAAATGGCGGACGTGGCCCTGAAGATGGGCGTCCGCAAGCCCAAGACCATCGGGCAGCTGATGAAGCTGACCAAGCTGGAGCGGGAACCTTTGCAGAAGCTGCTGGACCAGATGGCCTGGGTGGGCCTGATCGAGTATAACTGGGAAAACCTGGACGGAAAGAACCCCAACCACGAAAAGCGCTATGTTCTGCCCCAGTTCGTCCCCGGCAGCGCCGAGTTCTTCAATATGCGCCGCAGCCAGATGGACGAGCATCCCCAGGTGGCGGCCTTCTTCGAGCGGATGACCTTCCTGCCCCTGGAAAAGATCACCCCCATGGTGCCTCCCGGGGGCGCCGGCATCGGCATGCACGTGATCCCTGTGGAAAAGGCCATCGAGACGGAAAACGAGGCCGTGGGCCTGGAGAAGATCTCCTATTGGCTGCACAAGTACGAGGGCAAGTACGCCAAGAGCATGTGCTCCTGCCGGGCCAGCCGCCAGTATCTGAACGAGGGCTGCGGCGACGATCCGGAGAGCTGGTGCATCGCCGTGGGCGACATGGCCACCTATATCGTGGAGACGGGCCGCGGGGAATACATCACCTATGACGAGGCCATGGCCATTTTCAAGAAGGCCGAGGACAACGGCTTCGTCCATCAGATCACCAACATCGACGGCGAACAGAAGATTTTCGGCATCTGCAACTGCAACGTCAACGTCTGCAACGCCCTGCGGACCAGCCAGCTGTTCAACACCCCCAACATGTCCCGCAGCGCCTATGTGGCCCGGGTGGAGACGGACCAGTGCGTGGCCTGCGGCCGGTGCGTGGAATACTGTCCCGCCGGTGCGGTGAAGCTGGGCCAGAAGCTGTGCACCAAGGACGGCCCCGTGGAGTATCCCCGCCAGGAGCTGCCGGATGCGGTGAAGTGGGGCCCCGAAAAGTGGGCCGTCGACTACCGGGACAAGAACCGCGTCAACTGCTACGACACCGGCACCGCCCCCTGCAAGACCGCCTGCCCCGCCCACATCGCGGTGCAGGGCTATCTGAAGCTGGCGGCCCAGGGCAAGTACCGGGAGGCCCTGCAGCTGATCAAGCGGGAGAATCCCTTCCCCGCCGTGTGCGGCCGCATCTGCAACCGCCGGTGCGAGGACGCCTGCACCCGGGGCACCGTGGACCAGGCGGTGGCCATTGACGAGGTGAAGCGCTTCATCGCCCAGCAGGACCTGGACGCCGCCACCCGGTTCGTGCCGGAGAAGGTGATCCCCAAGGTAGACGGCGCGTTCGACCAGCAGATCGCCATCATCGGCGGCGGCCCGGCGGGCCTGTCCTGCGCCTATTACCTGGCGGAGAAGGGCTATCGCCCCACCGTGTTTGAAAAGGAGCGCCGCCTGGGCGGTATGCTGGAAAACGGCCTGCCCAGCTTCCGGCTGGAGAAGGACGTGGTCCAGGCGGAGATCGACGTGCTGCGGGAGATGGGCGTTCAGTTCCGCTGCGGCGTGGAGGTGGGCAAGGACGTGACCATTGCCCAGCTGCGGGAGCAGGGCTATCAGGGCTTCTATGTGGCCGTGGGCCTGCAGTCCGGCGGCAGGCTGAACATCCCCGGCGACGACGCCCAGGGCGTCACGGCGGGCATCGACTTCATGCGCCGGGTCAACGGCGGCCAGGAGACGAAGCTGGAAGGCCGGGTGGTGGTCATCGGCGGCGGCAACATCGCCGCCGACGTGGCCCGGACGGCGGTGCGCTGCGGCGCGGAGTCCGTGGACCTGTACTGCCTGGAGAGCTATGACGATATGCCCATGGGCCCGGAGGACCGGGGCGAGTGTGAGCGGGACGGCATCACCATCCACGCCGGATGGGGCCAGACGGAGATCGTCACCGAAAACGGCCATGCCGCCGGGATCCGCTTGCGCAAGTGCCTGCGGGTGAAGAACGACCAGGGCCGCTTCGCCCCGGAGTTTGACGACAACGACACCTGCCAGGCCCAGTGCGCCGCGGTGCTGTACTGCATCGGCCAGAAGGTGGATTGGCGGCAGCTGCTGACCGGCACCGCCGTGACCTTCAACCCCAACGGCACCGCCCAGGTGGACCCCGTGACCTATCAGACGGCGGAGCCCGGCATCTTCGCCGGCGGCGACGCCGTCACCGGCCAGAAGTTCGCCATCGACGCCATTGCCGCCGGTAAGGAGGGCGCCATCTCCCTGCACCGGTTCGTCCAGAAGGCCACCCTGACCATCGGCCGCAACCGCCGCCAGTTCGTGGAGCTGGACAAGGAGAACGCCCTGATCCCCGTGGGCTTTGACAACACCCCCCGCCAGCAGATCGGGTATAACGCGGCCCTGCGCCGGACCTTCCGGGACGAGCGCATCGCCTTCACCGCCCAGCAGGTGCAGAAGGAGACGGCCCGCTGCCTCAGCTGCGGTGCCTCCGTAGTGGACCCCAACAAGTGCATCGGCTGCGGCGTGTGCACCACCAAGTGTGCCTTTGACGCCATCCACCTGCACCGGGAGCGTCCGGAGTGCTCCACCATGATCCCCGCCGAGGACAAGATGAAGGCCATCTTGCCCTACATGGTCAAGCGGGAGATCAAGATCCGCAAGGCCGGGAAGAAGTAATGCACGAGCTGGGAATCGTATTTCATGTGATCCGGGCCGTGGAGGACATTGGGCGGCAGCAGCAGCTCACCGATGTGGCGTCGGTGACCCTGGAGCTGGGCCAGGTGTCCGGCGTGGTGCCCCACGAGCTGGAGAGCTGCTGGAAATGGGCGGCGGCCCGGACGGAGCTGATGCCCCGGGCGGCGCTGCACATTGAAACGGTCCACGCCATCACTCACTGCGATGGCTGCGGCCGGGACTACGACACCGTACCCCAGGGCCGGACCTGCCCCTATTGCGGCAGCGAGGATACCTGGCTGGTGCAGGGGAACGAAGTGAATATCAAAGAGATTGAGGCGCAGTAGCCTGTGTCCGCCCCCGTTTGCCATTGACAAGCGGGGGCGGACGGCGTATAATAACAATATATATTGAATGCATTGAGAGATTGAGTCATGCAAAGGGCCGCCCGGGAGACCGGGCGGGCTTTGGCATGGCTCTTTTTTCACGGAAAGGAGAGATCGCTATGTACGATGCCGTCATCATCGGCGGCGGCGCGGTGGGCTGCGCCGTGGCCCGGGAGCTGAGCCGCTGGAAGCTGAAAATCTGTCTGGCGGAGCAGGGGGAGGACGTGTGCGTGGGCACCAGCAAGGCCAATTCCGCCATTGTTCACGCCGGGTTCGACGCCCCCACCGGCTCTATGAAGGCCCGGTTCAACGTGGAGGGCAGCCGCCGGATGGAGGCGCTGTCCCGGGAGCTGGACTTCCCCTATCGCCGCAACGGCGCCCTGGTGGTGTGCTTTGAGGAGGCGGGCCTGCCCCATCTGGAGGAGCTTCTGCAGCGGGGCCGGGCCAACGGCGTGGAGGGCCTGGAGATCCTCCGGGGCGGCAGGCTCCATGAGCTGGAGCCCGCCCTGTCGGAGAAGGCCGTGGCCGCGCTGTACGCCCCCACCAGCGCCATCATCTGCCCCTTCGGCATGACCATCGCCCTGGCGGAAAACGCCGCCCATAACGGCGCGGAGTTCCGTTTCGACACCCGGGTGGAGACCATCCGCCGCACCGGGGAGGGCTATGTGCTGGAGACGTCCCAAGGGCCGCTGGAGACCCGGGCCGTTATCAGCGCCGCCGGTGTGTGGGGCGACGTGCTCCATAACCAGGTCTGCGGCGACACCGCCTGCATCGTGCCCCGGCGGGGGGAATACTGCCTGCTGGACAGGAAGGACGGCGGCCTGGTGCAGCGGACCGTTTTCCAGCTGCCCGGCCCCATGGGCAAGGGCGTTCTGGTGACGCCCACGGTCCACGGTAACCTGCTGGTGGGCCCCACGGCTGCGGACCAGCCCCAGCGGGACCGCACCGCCACCACGGCGGAGGGCCTGGCCTATGCCCAGGACATGGCCCGCAAAAGCGTGCCGGGCCTGCCCCTGCGGGACGTGATCACCAGCTTCGCCGGGCTCCGGGCCCATCTGGCGGAGGGGGAGGACGACTTCCGCATCGGCCAGCCCATCCCCGGGTATTTCGAGGCTCTGGGCATCGAGTCCCCGGGGCTGTCCTCGGCCCCGGCCATCGGGGCCTATCTGGCGGAGCAGGCGGCGGCGTATCTGGGGGCGGCGGAAAAGCCGGACTTCGACCCCCTGCGCCGGGACATCGTCCACCTGCGGGAGCTGCCCTTTGAGGAGCGGCAGCGTCTGGCGGCGGAAAACCCCGCCTACGGCAATATCGTGTGCCGGTGCGAGGGCATCAGCGAGGGCGAGATCGTGGACGCTATCCGCCGCACCCCCGGGGCCCGATCCCTGGACGGGGTGAAGCGCCGGGTGCGGGCCGGTATGGGCCGGTGCCAGGGGGGCTTCTGCACCCCCCGGGTCATGGAGATCCTGTCCCGGGAGCTGGGGGTGCCCCAGACGGAGCTGACGAAAAACGGCGGAGCATCCCGGCTGCTGGCCGGGCGGACCAAGGAGGAAGCATGATGAAACACGTACAGCTTGCCATCATCGGCGGCGGGCCTGCGGGGCTGGCCGCCGCCGCGGCCGCCCGGAAGGCCGGAGTGGAGGACCTGCTGATCATCGAGCGGGACCGGGAGCTGGGCGGCATTCTGAACCAGTGCATCCACGCGGGCTTCGGCCTGCACACCTTTTCCCGGGAGCTTACCGGGCCGGAGTACGCCCGGCGGTTTGCCGACCAGGTCCGGGAGCTGAACATCCCGTACCTGCTGAACACCATGGTGCTGGACCTGTCGCCGGACCGGGTGCTGACGCTGACAGGCCGGGAGACGGGCCTGGTGCAGCTGGACGCCGATGCGGTGATCCTGGCCATGGGCTGCCGGGAGCGGCCCCGGGGGGCCCTGAACATCCCCGGCTGCCGCCCGGCGGGCATCTATTCCGCCGGTACCGCCCAGCGGCTGGTGAATATGGAGGGGCTGATGCCCGGCCGGGACGTGGTGATCCTGGGCAGCGGCGACATCGGCCTGATCATGGCCCGGCGGATGACGTTGGAGGGGGCAAAGGTCCACGCGGTGGCGGAGGTGATGCCCTATTCCGGCGGCCTGAAGCGGAACATCGTCCAGTGTCTGGAGGATTTCGATATTCCCCTGTATCTGTCCACCACCGTGGTGGACATTCACGGCCGGGAGCGGCTGGAGGGCGTGACCCTGGCCCAGGTGGACGGGAACCGCCGCCCCATCCCCGGAACGGAGCGGGACATCCCCTGCGACACGTTGCTGCTGTCGGTGGGCCTGCTGCCGGAAAACGAGCTGAGCCAGCAGGCCGGGGTCCGGCTGGACGCCGTTACCGGCGGGCCGGAGGTAGGGGACGATCTGTCCACCTCCGTTCCCGGCGTGTTCGCCTGCGGCAACGTGCTGCACGTCCACGATCTGGTGGACTTCGTGTCCCAGGAGGCGGCCCGGGCCGGGGAAAACGCCGCCCGGTACCTGCTGGAGCACCGGCGGGAGGGCAAGACCGTCCGCCTGACGGGGCAGAACGGCGTGCGGTACACCGTGCCCCAGTATCTGGACCCGGAGGCCATGGAAGAAACCGTCACCGTCCGGTTCCGGGTGGGCAAACCCTATCGGGACGCCGATCTGGCGGTTTATCTGGACGGACGGCTGCTGCGCCGGGTGCATAAGCGCATTCTCAGCCCCGGCGAGATGGAGCAGCTGACCCTGCGGCGGGCGGACCTGCCCCGGGGGTTGAAGCAGATCACCATTCAGGTGGAGGAGGGAGCGCAATGAGCATCCGCGAGCTGACGTGTATCGGCTGCCCCATGGGCTGCCAGCTGACCGCCGTTATGGACGGCAGCCAGGTGACCCGGGTCACCGGCAACACCTGTCCCCGGGGGGACGCATACGCCCGGAAGGAGTGCACCCACCCGGCCCGCACCGTCACCGGCACCGTCCGGGTGTCCGGCGGCGCGCTGCCGGTGGTGTCCGTCCGCACCGCCGGAGAGGTGCCCAAGGAGAAGGTGCTGGATGTGGCCCGGGCGCTGTGCCGGGTGCAGCTGACGGCCCCGGTGCAGGCCGGGGACGTGGTGATCCCCAATGTGCTGGGCACCGGCGTGGACGTGGTGGCCACCCGGTCCGTGTGACCCCGCAAATCACCGGTTGACAGGGAAGCGGGGGGCAGTATATAATAAATTGAATCATCATTCCCTGTTAATTCGATGTTTTTCTCTATGAAATCTAGTATTTCATATCAGCAAGGAGGTCTTACATGGACATTTTCGAGAAATGCTATGCCCCGTCCCTGGCCAAGGAGCTGAAGGAGGCGGGGGTGTATCCCTATTTTCACGCGCTGCAATCCCGGCAGGACGTGGAGGTGCAGATGGAGGGCAAGCGCCGGATCATGCTGGGCTCCAACAACTATCTGGGCCTGACCATCGCCCCGGACGTGGTGGAGGCGGGCATTCACGCCCTGGAGCGCTACGGCACCGGGTGCAGCGGCTCCCGGTTCCTCAACGGCACTCTGGAGATGCACCTGGAGCTGGAGGCGGAGCTGGGAAAGTTCCTGCGCAAGCCCGGCATCGTCACCTTCGGCACGGGGTATCAGTCCAACGTGGGCATCATCAGCGCCCTGGTGGACCGGCATGACTACGTCATCTGCGACCGGGAGAATCACGCCTCCATCTATGCCGGGTGCCAGATGAGCTACGGCAAGATGCTGCGCTATCGCCACAGCGACATGGAGGAGCTGGAGAAGTGCCTGCAGCGGGTGCCGGAAAAGAACGGCGCCCTGATCGTCACCGATGGCGTGTTCTCCATGGGCGGCGACATCGCCAAGCTGCCGGAGATCTGCGCCCTGGCCAAAAAGTACGGGGCACGGGTCATGGTGGACGACGCCCACGGCCTGGGCGTTCTGGGCCAGGGCGGCCGGGGTACGGCCAGCTACTTCGGCCTGGAGGACCAGGTGGACATCTATATGGGCACGTTTTCCAAGTCCCTGGCGTCCCTGGGCGGATACATGGCGGCCTCGGAGGAGGTGGCGGACTTTGTGCGCCACGCGTCCCGGCCCTTCATCTTCTCGGCGTCCATTCCCCCGGCCAACTGCGCCACGGCCCTGGCGGCCCTGCGGCACCTGGAGCAGCATCCCGAGCTGCCGGAGCGGCTGCGGGAGCTGAGTCTCTATGCCCGCAAGGGCATGACGGACCGGGGCATGAAGATCCGGGAGTCCGCCCTGACGGCCCCCACGCCCATCATCCCCATCTATACCTACGAGACCTACCACACCCTGGAGGTGGCCCGGGAGATCTATGACCGGGGCGTGTATGTGAATCCCACCCTGCCCCCGGCTACGCCGGAGGGGGAGGCCCTGCTGCGGACCAGCTATATGGCCACCCATACCGAGGCCCTGCTGGACGAGGCCATGGACATCATGGCGGACGTGCTGGTGAAGGATCATGAGTGAGATCGCCGTCATCACCGGAGGGACCTCCGGCATCGGCAGGGCCACGGCCCTGTATCTGCGGGAAGCGGGCTATACGGTGTATGAGCTGAGCCGCCGGGAACAGGGGGTGGAGGGCCTGCACCACATCCGCTGCGACATCACCGACGAGGACCAGGTCCGCTCCGCCGTGGCGGAGATCATGGACCGGGCCGGGCGCATCGACGTGCTGGTGAATAACGCGGGCTTCGGCATCTCCGGGGCGGTGGAGTTCACCGACACGGCGGAGGCCCAGCGCCTGCTGGACGTGAACTTCTTCGGCATGGTGCGGATGAACAAGGCCGTGATCCCCCATATGCGCCAGGCGGGCCGGGGCCGCATCGTGAACCTCAGCTCCGTGGCGGCGCCCTGCCCCATTCCCTTCCAGGCGTACTACTCCGCCGGAAAGGCGGCGGTGAACGCCTATACCATGGCCCTGGCCAACGAGCTGCGGCCCTTCGGCATCACGGTGTGCGCCGTGCAGCCTGGGGACATTCACACGGGCTTCACCGCCGCCCGGGTGAAAACCATGGAGGGCGACAACGTGTACGGCGGCCGCATCGGCCGGTCCGTCCAGCGGATGGAGCACGACGAGCAGAACGGCATGGACCCCGCCAAGGCCGGGGCGTTTATTGCCCGGGTGGCCATGAAGCGGCGGCCCAAGCCCATCTATACCATCCGGCTGGACTATCAGTTCTTTGTATTCCTGACCCGCATTCTGCCGGGACGGACGCTGAACTGGCTCATCGGGCTGCTGTATGCAAAATAAGACCTCCTGCCGGGGGTCATTGTGAAAATCGTCCATTCCGGGCCGCCGGACGGGAGCCGATTTTTGCACACAACCACCATTTGCAGGTTTTCCCAAAATCTGATATACTGATTCCACAGCGTGTGGCGTTTCTGCGTAAATCCGGTTGCAGAAGCGCCGCGCTTTTTTTGCGCCAAAATCCCCTGAGCCGGGGATTTTGCAGGAAGGAAAGTGATATTTTATGGAACGCTCCAACGAATTTCTGGGAACGGAGCGTGTGGGGCGGCTCATGGGCCGCTACGCCGTTCCCTGCGTGATCTCCCTGCTGGTGGGGGCCCTGTACAACATCGTGGACCAGATCTTCATTGCCAACGCCGACTATCTGGGGTCCTACGGCAACGCCGCCAACACGGTGGTGTTCCCCCTGACGGTGGTGGCCCTGGCCATCGCCGTGATGGTGGGGGACGGCTGCTGCGCCTTTGTCAGCATGGCCCTGGGCCGCAGTGACCTGGACCGTGCCCGACGCAGCGTGGGCAATATTGTACTGTCTGCCTTTTCTGTTGTCTCTCCGCATAGAAGCATATCGTCTGTCT
>ERZ773145.2338-NODE-2338-length-13619-cov-5.328148_pt1 | contig 13619 bp, 5 predicted proteins | sample MGYA00580848_ERZ773145 | MGnify/ENA primary metagenome ERZ773145 (study PRJEB29015, sample SAMEA2737858) | human gut metagenome | biome: human gut; feature: human-associated habitat; material: faeces | place: China | collected 2012 ... | reverse complement strand
CCCGCACACCTATTTCTGCAAGCTGCCCAAGGATATTGCCGACCGTGAGGTCATGGTCGTCGACCCGATGCTCGCCACCGGCGGCAGCGCCGACGCAGCCCTTGCCGAGCTGAAAAAGCGCGGCTACCGCGAGGATTCCGCCGCCGCGCTCGTCGCCGCCGCCGGTACGATCGGCGTCGTCATTCCGCCGTCCGTGCCGATGGTTCTCTACGCCGTCATCGCGGAGGAAAGCGTCAGCCGTCTGTTCAGCGCCGGTTTCCTGCCGGGCGTCATCATGGGCATGATGCTTATCGCCATCGCCCTCTATCAGGCGTATCAAAACAACTATCCCAAGGGCGCGCCGTTCTCCCTCAAAAACGTGGGCAAAACCTTTTTGAAGGCCATCCCCGGCATCCTGATGCCCGCGATCATTCTGGGCGGCATCTTCTCCGGCTACTTCACCCCCTCCGAGGCGGCGGCCGTGGCCGTGGTCTACGCGCTGCTGGTGTCCACGTTCGTCTATCGCGACATGAGCCTCAAAAAGCTCTATACGACGATGCTCGGCTCCGCGAAGACCAGCGCCGTCATTATGATTATCATTGCATGCAGCGGCCCGTTCGGCTGGGCGCTGGCCAACTGGAAGATTCCGGAAGCCATCTCCTCCGCCGTGCTGAGCGTTTCCACCAACAAATACGTCATCCTCTTCCTGATTTCCCTGATTATTCTGGTTGCGGGCGTGTTCATGGAGACGTCCTCCGCGATCATCATCCTGACCCCGGTTTTCCTGCCGCTGGTGCGTGCGCTGGGCATTTCCACCCTGCACTTCGGCATCCTCTTTGTGGTCGGCATCGCCATCGGCATGATTACCCCGCCGGTCGCCATCAACCTGTTCGTGGCCTCGGGCATTACGGGGCTGTCGCTGGAAAAGATATCCAAGGCCGTCGTCCCCTACCTCATCGGCCTGATCGTCGTCTTCCTCGCGATTGTGTATCTGCCGCTCTTCATCCCCGGCTTCATCGGCTGATTTTCTCCGGCCTTTCGTATTCTTTCAACTCATAGAAAGAGCTATTCTCCCCCTTCGGGGGAGAATAGCTTTTTGTCTACAGTCTGGGGCGATTCTTCCCTCTGCGGGGGAGAATCGTTTTTTTGTTCGCCGTCCCGCCCTGCGCGGGGCGTTTTTCTGTTTTTTCGTATTTTTTACAATTATCCAAACTTCTCTTAACTTTTGCCGAATCTGTGCTATAATAGACTGTGTATGTTTTTTCTTTTTGGGTTTTGATGTACAGGAGACGCTTATGTTCAAATCACACGCACACCGCACCATGGATATGACGGAAGGCTCCCTTCTGACCAAGGTGCTGTTTTTTTCGCTGCCGATCATGCTGTCCGGCATTTTGCAGCTCCTCTTCAATGCGGCGGATACCATCGTGGTCGGCCGCTTTGCGGGCAACGAGGCGCTGGCGGCGGTCGGCTCGGTCGGCTCGCTGAACAACATGATTATCAGCCTGTTTGTCGGCCTTTCCATCGGCGTCAACGTGCTGGTCGCGCGCTTCACCGGCGCGAAGGACGCAGAGCGCGTCTGTGAAACGGTTCACACCGCGGTGCTGCTCTCCCTCGTAGGCGGCGCGGCGCTGGCGGTCGTCGGCTTTGCGGCCGCGCGCCCGCTGCTTGAAATCATGGGTTCGCCGGAGGACGTGATCGACCTCGCCGAGCTGTATATCCGCATCATCTTTATCGGCATGCCGGTGCAGATGCTCTATAACTTCTGCGCGGCGGTACTCCGCGCGGTCGGCGACACCAAGCGCCCGTTGTATTTCCTGACGATTGCGGGTGTCATCAACGCCGGGCTGAATCTGGTGTTCGTCATCGGGTTCAAGATGAGCGTAGCGGGCGTCGCGCTGGCGACGATCATTTCGCAGGCGGTCTCAGCCGCGCTGGTCACGCGCTCGCTGATGCTGATGGACGGCCCGACGCAGCTTCACCTCGACCGCCTCGCCATCAAGCCGCACATCATGCGCATGATTATCCAGATCGGCCTTCCGGCGGGGATTCAGAGCTGCATGTTCTCCCTCTCCAACGTCGTCATCCAGTCCTCGGTGAACAGCTTCGGCTCTATCGTCATCGCGGGCAACGCCGCGGGCGCGAACGTCGGCAACTTCGTCTATCAGGCGATGAACACGTTCCAGCAGGCCGTCACCTGCTTTGCCGGGCAGAACATCGGCGCGCGCAAGCCGCGCCGTGTGCTCAGCTCGATGTATGTCAGCCTGTTCTGGGCGCTTTCCTTCGGCGTGGTCTTCGGCGTGCTCTCCTGCGTCTTCGGCACGCAGCTTCTGGGGCTCTATTCGCCGGACCCTGCTGTGATTCAGGTCGGCCTGAACCGCATGTACATCGTCTGCGGCCCGTATTTCCTCTGCGGCATCATGGATGTGATGACCGGCGTTCTGCGCGGCGTCGGCTATTCGCTGCTGCCGATGATCGTCTCGCTGATGGGCGCGTGCGTGTTCCGCATTTTCTGGGTGATGACGATATTCGCGGCCAACCGCACGATGGATTGCCTGATGATTTCCTACCCCGTTTCGTGGGCGCTGACCTTCCTCGTGCTGGTGGTGATCTTCGCGGTGCTTTGGAAAAAGAAAATCCGGCCGCGCTATACGCCGGAGGAATTGGCGGCGCGATAAAACAGCAAAACCGACCGATGGTCATTCGGTCGGTTTTTTCTTTTTCGGCTGACAAAGAACGAAACGCCGCAGGGTGCATGCCGTCCCCGCTCGAAGTTTTGAAATACGTTCCTTTGTTTCTAAAGGGGTTTGATCGGTTCGATAAGCCGGAATTTGGATTATAAAGGTCTTTGCAAATACACCATATCTACCAACTGTATTCCACTCTCATAGATTGGGTGGTCGTAATTATCTGTAAAAAAATTGGGTATGCTGTGCGAGCGAACAAAACCACACTTTTCATAAAACGGGATTGAAAGCGGACTATCTCCTGTTCCCACTTGCAGAATTACGTATTGTTCCCTGTAATTATCAATAATAAACTCAATCAAGGCTCTTGCATAGCCTTTGCCTTGATATGCTGGAACTGTAGCAATATTCTTGATTTCAAGTATGTTATTTCCTTCATCGGTTATGACACACTCGCACTTTACCCCATTGTCATCAAGTACATACATCTTGCCTTTATCAAGATAACGGTCAACCATATCTTCCTGTTCATCTGCTAATAGGAGCAAATCCAGATATTGTCTTTTGTTCTCTTTAACTTCAACAATTTTCATTAATCACACCTTCATATCCAGATTTATCGTTCATCTACACATCCGAATTATACCATAAAGCGGGAAACGCGAAAAGCCCGAACCTTCTTCTACCGACAGAGCGCAAAACGCCGCAGGGTGCATGTCGTCCCCGCTCGGCACTTGGAAATGCGTTCCTTTGTTTCTAAAGGGATTTGATCGGTTCGATAAGCTGGAAGTCTCTGCGCTCTAAAGCATAATTACTCCACACCCATAACCAAGAAGTTCTTTGTGTTCTTTTGCGATCCTTTGTAGAGCTGTTGGTTTGCAAGGTAGATTATGCTTGCCGTAATCAAATAAATTCTCTTTGGCCTGTTCCGAATCGTTGCACGCACCAATGATAGAAAAGTGTTTTGCAAACTGCTTGATATTCGAATCCTTTGGAAGCATGTTTAGCATCGGAGGATAGAGTAACCAAGAATAACAAAGAAAAGCTTTATACTCTGTAGATGGAAAGCGATCCTTGAAAAACACCTTGGCTTGGTCAAAAGATTTCTTGACTAAGCTATCACTAATATTCGCACCTTTTTGAATATGGCAATTTATCACAGGTGAGCCGTTGGGCAATGTTCGTTTCTGTTCTTGTGTAAACACCATATAAGGCTCTCCAATGGTTTCCTCGTCCAAATAAACCATATTGAATGTTTGATATTGCAATACTCCAATCTTGAAAATGTGCACATTCATAATGTGGCGAAACCAAACAACATCATCTTTAGAAATGCCAACTTTTCCATGCTGTTTATAGTACAAGTTTGCCCGCAATGAGACATCGCTAAAAGTATCCAAAATAATTTCATCTGTTACACCAATGGCTTTATACTCGACATACTTTTGCGTCAATAAATATATAACTACCACCAAGCGAGTTAGTGGCATTCGCTTTCGTAGCAAAAAATCAAAATCGTTGCTACTGTAGGCGGTTGCTGCGATTTCTTCAACTTGCAGCCTACTTTTAATCATTTTTTGCTTTACTGCATCCTCAATGTTAGATTGAAATTCTAATTGAGGAAGTAATGTTTCTAATATCATCTTGTGTCCTCCATAATTATAGTTTTGGAGGATTATTTACCGTGCGTCCTCCACACACCAAAATTATTATTTTTCATAATGAACCACCCTTTCATAGTTGTATTTATTACAGCGCCATAGGCGATGAATATCAAAAATTCAAGTTGATTATCAGTTCGTCAACTTCCGATTTGTCATTCTGATTTAAGAATATTATACTACGACATTGTGACTGCTTTTACTGTCAAGTTCGCAGCATGTATCTGCGGTATGGGGTTGCTCCCATACCGCAGACGGATTATCTTTCCGGCTCATTTTTGCGCTTTGCGCTTCTCTGAACCGGAATGGAGAGCAGCTCTCTTGTACGCTCTCCAAGCTGCTTTTCAATGGCTGTCAGCCGCTGCTCCGGCAAATTGAGGGACGGATGACGGGTGAACTTGAAGTCCACCATTCGCCGCAGCTGCGCTTTCTGCTTTGCACCCATTACCTCTTTACATACATCCTCATAGGAAATGCGGTAGGGATTGGAACGGGTCTTTGCATACGCACGCAGGTTCTTGAAATCATCCGGCATTGCATAGTTGAACAGCGACAAGCCGTTATCGAAGATGGGCGCAGGGGCGATAATTTCGCCCGTGTGATTGTTCCGCAGCAAGCCGAAGTTGCCGAAGTGTCTGTCCTCGTTGTAAATCAGGGCGTCGAAAACCAGCATACTGCAAAGCTGCTCGTAGAACTCGTCGCCCAAGGTCTTGTAATAATCAAGGCAGGCTTTCAGCGTCGTCTTGCGGAGAATACGCCCGATAGGGACGAAAGAAGTATCAATATCCGTGAACAGCCGGCACTTGGAAGCAAGAATACCTTTCCAGTTTTCCAAGTCGTACTGTACGCAGCCGATGCCCATTTTGTCTGCGATCTGACAGGCATAATACTCGCTGTACGGCTCGTTTCCGGTGTTCGCAGCGCCCTCCGTGCCGCCCTTATACAGATAGATGCCGTCACCATCCACGAACCTCCAAGCCTTCCGCAGCATACCGTTGGTAGTCAGCTCCGGCGAGGTGGAGAATGCCTCCCGACTGCCGCCCACGCCGGTATAAGCCACCAGCGACAGTGCTTCGGAGAAGCGGTTTTCGTAGAGGTTATAATCGGCATACTTGCCGTCAAAGTCGGCGGGGACGACCCAATAGCTGTCGTTGAGGGACAGCCCCATACAGACATCAATGATGCCCTTCGTGTTGTTTACGCTCAGCCCCAGCGTCTTTAAGATTTCATCTACAAACTGCCGGTTCTTCGGAATCACCCGTCGTTCCAGCCACTTCACAACGCCCTCGTTTGTCAGCTCCAAGTCGAGGGGAAACAGCTTTTGCTTTGCCGTTTCGGTGTGAAGAATTGTCGCCTGCAAGCCCTCCAAGCCTCTTTCCTCCAGCGTGAAGGTCAGCAGTGTTTCATCATAAAGGCGCAGGCTATATACTTTTTCCATTGTGCTGCTCCTTTCCTCAAGCATTACGGACACATCCTTGTCAAGCGCTTCTGCGATCTTGATCATCAGGTCAAGGGAGAGATTTTGTGTTCCTTTTTCGATGCGGCAGATGTTGGAACGCTGGGTTCCGATGCGCTTTGCAAGCTGCTCCTGCGACAATCCTTTTTCCAGTCTTGCCTGCGTCAGCTTCTGCACGATGCTCTGCCTTGCCGCCAACAGTTCCTTTTCGGTCATACAAAACCCTCCCTTCCGATCCACTATAATGTTATCATATATGATAACGATTGTCAAGAGGTTCGGCTATCTTTCCAAGTCCCTCGGTTTCTTTTCGGGCGGTTCTTCACCCTCATCGGGTTCACCGCCGACGATCTCGTTCTCACGCTTATCCACATTGAGCAGGGCGTTGAGTTCGTTCAGCCGGTCGGTCTTGGCTTTCAATTCTTCCTCCTGCGGGAACGGTCTTTCCACATCGACCTTCGCAGTTTCAAACTGCTTTTTGATGTTGTCAAGCTCCATTTCGTTCATCTCCAAACGCTTTGGAAGTCCCTCCAGCACATTGTCCAAACGGGTGATGTTGCCGAAGGTGTCCGTGCCGAGAGTTACGGGATAGCCAAGCTCACCCTTGAACCGCACTTTGTATTCTCTTGCTTCAAAGTACAGCTCCATCGTAAAGCCACGGTACTCACCGAGGGGGATGGGGTCGGGATTCGTCATTGCCTTACACGCCTCCAAGATGGCGTTGCCGGCATCCGCTTTCTCTGAATAGAAAGCACCCTTGACCGTCATACCAACAAAGGTTTCATCAGACGGCTTCGGGTGCTCTGCAACTCTTTCCATATCGGATTTTAATCCCGCAATTACATCAGAGCGCCGTGCGATCTCCTGCGGATAGAACTTGATGATCTTATCCTCCAAAGCATATTTTTCGGAAAGAAAACTGGACTTTAAGAGCCGCAATTTCTGAACCTGAATGTCCAAGTCCATCTTCTCTTTGATGTGGGGATTGCCGGTCGCCAGCATTTTGATTTCAGCATAGGACAGTGCGGTTTCGTCAATATCTTCGCAGGAGCGTACCGGCGATTTGCTGGTCATTATCTGCGAAGCGAACTTCTGCTTGCCTTCCACGAGCTGATACAAGTAGGCATCAAAGGTTTCTTCCGTCACGAAACGGTAGATGTGAACCTCTGCATTTTCGTTGCCTTGCCGGATACTTCTGCCGAGCCGCTGTTCCAAGTCAGAGGGTCGCCACGGGCAATCGAGATCGGAGGATGCGGCAAGTTTGTTCTGCACATTCGTACCGGCTCCCATCTTCTGCGTACTGCCCATCAGGATGCGGACATCCCCTCGGCGTACCTTCTTGAACAGCTCCAGCTTCTTTGCTTCGGTATCTGCTTCGTGGATGAACTTTATCTCATCGGCGGGTACGCCACGGGCAATCAGCTTCTGTCGAATGTCGTCATAGACATTGAAGGAGCCATCGTTTTTCGGCGTAGACAGGTCGCAGAAGAATAGCTGGGTCAACCGTTTCTCACTGCCACGCTCCCAAGTTTCAAACATAGCGTCCACGCAGGCGTTGAGCTTGCTGTCCTCAAAATCAGGGAGCAACGGATTGATAAGCCGCTGATCAAGAGCCAGCTTTCTGCCGTCGTTGGTGATCTTGAGCATATTATCTTCCTTGGCATCAACCATACCGTTTCGTACCCTTTCGGCTCTCTCCGCAAGCTCGGCTACCATCTGCTTTTGGATTTCAGAGGGCTTCACCGAGATATTGTGAAAGACCGCTTTCGGCACTGGCAGGTCAAGCATATCCGCTGTTTTGATGTCTGCGATTTCCTTGAACATCGCCATCAGCTCCGGTAAATTGTAGAAGCGGGCAAAGCGTGTTTTAGCTCGGTATCCCGTTCCTTCGGGTGTAAGTTCTACTGCCGTAATGGTTTCTCCGAAAGTGGAAGCCCAGGCATCGAAGTGCTGCAAGTTGTTCTGAACAAGGGTGTTGTACTGCAAGTATCGCTGAATGGTGTAAAGCTCGACCATTGAATTGGAGATCGGCGTTCCTGTCGCAAACACTGTCCCACGCCCTCCGGTCAGTTCGTCCAAATACCTGCATTTCATAAAAAGGTCGCTGGATTTCATCGCTTCGGTTTGGGCGATGCCGCCTACATTCCGCATCTTAGTAAAGAGGAACAGATTCTTATAGTAGTGGCTCTCATCAATGAAAAGTCTGTCCACACCCAACTCCTCAAAGGTCACTGTATCATCCTTTTTGGATTGGTCGTTGAGCTTATCGAGCTTCTGCTTGACAGATTTCTTTGTGCGCTCCAGTTGTTTTACGGAGAAGTTATCTCCACGGTTCTTTTTCAATTCCGCAATGCCCTCCGTTACCTCATCAAGCTGCTGTTCGAGGATCGCCCGCTGCCGTTCAATGGACATCGGTATTTTCTCGAACTGCGAATGCCCGATAATGATGGCATCGTAATCGCCGGTGGCAATTCTGCCGCAGAACTTTTTGCGGTTCTTGGTTTCAAAGTCTTTCTTCGTTGCCACCAAAATATTGGCAGAGGGATAGAGCTGTAAGAACTCCGATGCCCACTGCTCGGTGAGGTGGTTGGGTACGACAAACAGGGATTTACTGCACAATCCGAGCCGTTTGGACTCCATCGCCGCCGAAACCATCTCGAAGGTTTTCCCTGCGCCCACGGCGTGTGCAAGCAGCGTATTGCCGCCGTAGAGGATGTGCGCCACCGCATTTCTTTGGTGTTCCCGAAGCTCGATTTCCGGGTTCATACCGCTGAAAACGATGTGGCTTCCATCGTACTCACGGGGACGCAGGCTGTTGAATTTATCGTTGTAAAGGCGGCAGAGCCGTTCTCTGCGCTCAGGGTCAGACCAAACCCAATCCTGAAAACCCTGCTTGATTAGTTCCTGCTTTGCCTGTGCGATTGCCGTTTCCTTCTTGTTCAGAATGGCTTTCTTTTTGCCGTCTGCGTCCTCTACATAGTCGAAGATGCGGACATCTTTAAGGTTCAGTGTTTCCTCGATGATCTTATAGGCGTTGATGCGCCCCGTACCGTAGGTACTGTATGCCTTCACATTGCTGCGGTCATAGGACTTACCCTCAATATTCCACTCGCCGGTATAGGCAGAGAAATGAACCTTGATGTTCCACTGTGCGTACCTCGGTGTTCCCAAGAACTCAAACATAAACTGTTCGACAATTTCGGTCGGTAGCCAAGTAGCACCAAGCCGAACAGCGATCTCGCTGGCGGTCAGGTCTTTCGGCTGCACCCGTTCCAGTGCTTCCACATTGACGGTGTAATCTTCGGGGTAAAGCTCCGCCGACTTTCGGGCGAGTACCAGCTTTTCCCGGACATTGCCGGAGAGGTATTCGTCTGCCATCAGGTACTTTGCCTGCGTGGAATTGCCGTACCCGTACATCGGGTTCAGAAAGATAACGCCCTTCAAGTCCGCAAAGATTTCTTCCTCGGTCTTGCCGGTCAGCTCGCACATATAATCCATATCCACACGGGCTTTTTCGCCCATAGAAACGGCAAGTGCTTCACTGGCGGTATCTGTGGAAGTGACCGGGGTGTGTGGCTTGATGGTTCGCTTGTAGAATATATCCGCCTTGCGTTCAAGCTGCCCTTCATCGCCCAAGACCTCAAGAGCCGAGAGCAGAGAAAAGGAGCTGTCCTGCGAAAATGCGGAGATGTTGGCACGGCTGTTGATAAGTCCGTACTGCTTGGAAAAGGTATCATAAAGAGCGTTTAATCGCTCCTGCTCCGCTTTTATTTCCGAGTCGGGGTAATCCTCTGTCTGCAATTCAATCAGCGTTCTGACCGAATCACGGATGCGGATCATACCCTTTATGCGGTTCTCTGCGGTAGCCGATACCTCCACCGGAGCCATACGGCTGTTTTCTCGGAAGTAGATTTTATCGTCCAGCACCGTATAGGAGAAGTTACGGACGGTGGGATCTGCGGGAATGGAATTGTCCTCCTCTGCAAGCTCATCCTCCACCTCATATGCGGTCAGCTCACCGTGAATATTGGAAACGGCTTCGCTGAGTTGCTCGGCAAGGTCTGCCCCCTCGTAAGGGACGCAGGTGGCTTCGGGACCGAAACGCCCCGACACCATTTTCATCTCTCCGAGTATCATTTCGGGATGCTCAACAAAGTACCTGTTCATCAGGATACCGTTTTCATCCGTGCCGAGCTGTACCCAATCCGGCTCTATATCCACAATGCGATCACGCTTTTGCAGAATAAGAATGTCCGAAACGGCCTCCGTTCCGGCGTTACCCTTAAAGGTGTTGTTCGGCAAACGGATAGCACCAAGCAGGTCGGCTCGCTGAGCAATATACTTTCGGACAGCGGAGTTTTCCTTATCCATCGTTCCCTTGCTGGTGATGAGCGCCATTACGCCGCCCGGACGGAGCTTGTCCAAGGATTTGGCGAAGAAGTAGTCGTGAATGAGGAACTTGTGCTTGTCGTAACGCTTGTCAGGAACCTTGAAATCCCCGAAGGGTACATTCCCCACAACGGCATCAAAGAAGCTGTCGGGGAGGTTGGTTTCCTCAAAGCCCTGTGCGGCGATAGAGGTCTTTTGATATAACTGCTGTGCGATGCCGGCAGAAATTGTGTCCAGTTCTACACCGTAAACCTTGCTTTCCTTCATTTCTTCGGGAAGCATACCGATAAAATGCCCGATGCCGCAGGACGGTTCCAAGATGTTGCCCTCACGGAAGCCAAGCTGTTTCATCACCTTATACACGGCATTGATAACCGTTGGCGGCGTGTAGAAAGCGGTCAGAGTGCTTTCTCTTGCGGAAGCGTATTCCTCCGGTGACAGGATGTTTTTAAGCATACCGTATTCGGTTCGCCAAGAGTCTGCCCGTTCGTCAAAGGCTTCAGGAATACCGCCCCAGCCCACATATTTAGAGAGAATGATCTGCTCGTCCGGTGTGGCGAAGCGGTTTTCTTCCTGACATTTTTTCAGAACGGTGATCGCCGCATAGTTGCGGTGGAAACGCTCCTTTTTGTTGGCCTCCTCGACCTCGTGAGAAGCAAGGTCAAAGGTATGACGGTCTGCCATTGGGATTTCGGGATGAATATCAAAGGTCTGCACCCGGCTTTTCTTCGGATGCTCCCAAACAGGGGTAAGAGGTGCTTCCACCTGTGCAAGTTCTTCCTCGGAGAGATAAACAAGGTCGTCAAAGGACAGTGCTTGCAATCCCTTATCGGTCAGTTCTTCAAGCGAATCATACTGTTCACTGCGGACGACTTTTCCATCTGCAAGGGTTTCGATGCGAAAATCCACAAGATTGACCCTTGCCTGTATTTCGTGCTTGTCGTCCTCCGTCGTAGTGTAGGCAACACCCACATTGGCAAGGTCGGTGTAATCCGCACCGTCCTCTTGCTGGTATTCCTCACGGCAGAAATCATCAATGATTTGCTTCGCTTTATCCAGTGCAGTGTCCGTCAGATAGGGGCTGTCAATGATCTCAAAGCTCTTAGGCGGCGGATCAAGCTGTGTAATAAAGTCGTGGGGGATGGTGCTGCCGTCCTTGTCCTTATACAGAACAATGATCATCGGCACACCATAGTAATTTTCCTCCTTAATATCCTTCTCAAAGCTATACGGGCTGGTGTACTCGATGCTTTCACCGACCTTGCCGTCCGTGCCGAGATAGTCGATCCTGCCGATAGGTTTGGACTCGATGGGCGCTTCCTTCGTGGTGGAAACCACGGTGCGGGTAATGCGTTTACCATCCTCCAAAGCGTTGACCGCTACATCGTACCCTCTGTCGGTCAGCATTGTAAGGTAGGTTTCTAAGCGGTGCTGCGGAAATCCTACCATTGGGACACGGGTGTTGTGATCAACGGCACGGGTCGCCTGCGTCAAGTCAAGAGCAGTCCCGACGACCTCTGCATCATCAGCATAGGATTCAAAGAAATCACCCACCTGATACAGCAAAAGGCTACTCGGATTGTCTGCTTTGGTTTTAAGATACGCCTGATAGAACTCCGGCAAAGCAGCATCCTTTGGCTTTTCTCTTTCTGCCGCCTGTCTGATACGCTCCACAACGCTCTGCGGCAAGTCCTGCACATAGAAGGTGATCTCACCTTCGGGGGAGATGTGGGCAATGTTCTGATAGTCCCCATTGACCTCCACGGCACGGTTCCAAACGGTCAGTCCGTTGCCGAGATAGCCCATCCCGATGTCGAACTCGACCGCCTTTTCTTCGGGCTGTTTAATAGCGACCTTCAAATGGTCATTCAGCGGGTTCTCCTGCACCTTGCTGTCGAACTCAGTTCTCGTCATTTCCTTGTTGAAAAGCGGAAACTGCGTATCATAGAGCATCACACGCTCGTCATCAAAGGACAGGATTTCATATTCGTTTGCGCCGAGATAGACGGTGCTGCCGAGATGGTACTCATATTGCTCATTTTTTGCCTCTGCCTTTTCTGAAGGTGCAGTAGACAAGATTTCTCTGTTCCTTCGTTCCTCGGCAAGCTCTGCACGGCGTTCTTCCTGCCTTTGCAGCCACTCAGGGTACTGTGCCTTTTCCTTGGGGTTCAAGTAACGGTCGAGTTTTATCAGCTCGGCAATACGCTTCTCCACCTGACTCCATTTCAGGTCGATATGAGGTTTATCGCTTCCGATGCCTTTAGAAATACGGATACCCTTGCCGTCGTGCTGCTCATCAATACCGGCTCCGACGATTACGGGATAAGAGCCGCCCCAGCCGTATTCATTTTTCAAAAAATCTGCGTTTTCCTTTGCAGACAGGCTCTTTTGGAACTGCTCATAGATTCGCATTTTCCCCTCAGAGATGCCGCTACCACGGGTGAGAACAGCGTCGATGATCTCCTGAGAGAAAGTAAAAGCAGAAGCCTTTCGTTCCTCTGCTCCTGCTGTCATCAAGCTCAACTGCCCGTCAATGGATGGCAGCGGCTTCATCGTGTCCTGCAACTCTCCAAGCAGCCGCATCGCTTCAAAATGCTGGGCAATTACGCCCCAATCATAGAAGCTCTGTGCTGTGCGGGAGAGATAACTGCCCTCCCAAAGCTGCAACACATTCTGATAGGTCTTGTAGCCCACACGCCGTCCATCGCTCAGAATGACCTCGGTGTAGTCGTTGTTGAAAATGCGCTTGATATAAGAAATACGGGCGTTCTCATCAGCGGTAGCTTCAAAGAATGCCCGTATCTCGTCTTTGCTTGCTTTCAGGTGCGGCGTAGTGCCAAGGATCTCACGAACGGTGTCGTCGCCGCCGAAGAACGGAAGGCTCTTATCCTCGTGACTTCGGTCGTAATAGTCTAAGCGAAGATTACTTCCGCCATCACGATCTCCTGCACTCGGTTCCAGATGCTGTTCATCTTCCGAACCCAGCTCATCATATCCGTCGCTTTCAGGCTCTCCGTCACGCCCTCCGAAGCTGCCATCTGCTCCGTCAGCATCTGTTCCAGCTCGTTCGCTCTGCGCTCCGTGTCGTTCAGATGCTCGTTCAGGGCGCAGCTCGTCAGCAGGTTGTAGTAGCGTACCTTGTGATGCTCCTTCAGGAACTTCTTCCGCATCCGGGCGTACCTGCCCATCGACAGCTCCGGCTGCTCCGGCATTGTCAGATCGGGGAGCAGATAATCCCCCTGCATCGTGTAAGTGATCTCGTTCATCGTCAGGACTCCTTTCGGTTTTTTCTTTGCCTACATTGTAATCGGCTTTGGTATTCTCTGCAATTATGCGATTTTGACGGTCGAGGGCAAGAATGGTACGGGAAATCTCCGCAAGTCCCATCTCCGCAATATCGCTGGTGGCATAGCCGAGGGCGTTCAGCGTGGCAGGGGTCGTAAAATT
>ERZ773145.2337-NODE-2337-length-13628-cov-21.797392_pt1 | contig 13628 bp, 9 predicted proteins | sample MGYA00580848_ERZ773145 | MGnify/ENA primary metagenome ERZ773145 (study PRJEB29015, sample SAMEA2737858) | human gut metagenome | biome: human gut; feature: human-associated habitat; material: faeces | place: China | collected 2012 ... | reverse complement strand
GCAGGGTACGGCCCGTGCCGCCGCCGGAAGCAACGGAGAAGTACTTCTTGCCGTTTTCCAGGGCCCACTTCTTGTAGGTGCCTGCAACCAGGTGCTGGAAACGGGTCGGGTTGGTGGAGTTACCGGTGATGGAAACTTCAACACCCTCAGCCTTCATGATAGCAACGCCTTCCAGAACGTCGTTAGCGCCGTAGCACTTAACAGCAGCGCGCTCGCCGTCAGAGTACGGGATGGTCTCAACAACCTTCAGTTCGCCGGTCTTGAAGTCGTAATCGGTCTTGACATAGGTGAAACCGTTGATACGGCTGATGATCTGGGCAGCATCCTTGCCCAGGCCGTTCAGGATAACACGCAGGGGTTCCTTGCGGACCTTGTTGGCGGTACGGGCAATGCCGATTGCGCCTTCAGCAGCAGCAAAGGATTCGTGGCCAGCCAGGAAAGCGAAGCAATGGGTGTCCTCATGCAGCAGCATGGCACCCAGGTTGCCGTGGCCCAGGCCAACCTTACGCTGTTCAGCAACAGAGCCGGGGATGGTGAAAGCTTCCAGGCCTTCGCCGATGGCAGCAGCGCAGTCAGCAGCGCTCTTCAGGCCGCGCTTGACAGCAATGGCAGTGCCCAGGGTGTAAGCCCAGACGGCGTTATCGAAGCAGATGGGCTGGATGCCGCGGATGATCTTATCGCAGTCGATGCCCTTGGCCAGCAGCATCTCGTTGCAGGCGTCGAGGCTCTCCAGACCGTTGGCCTTCAGGCAGGCCTCGATCTTGGGCATACGGCGATTCTGGGATTCAAAAGTTGCCATAATCTATGTTCCTCCCTCTCTTATTCTTCACGCGGGTCGATGTACTTGACAGCGCCCTGCTCAGCAGAGAAGCGGCCGTAAGTGCCGATGTTCTTCTCGTAAGCTTCCTTCGGGTCCATGCCATGGCGGATTGCTTCCAGCATTTTGCCCAGACGGACGAACTGATAGCCGATGACCTGGTTGTCCTTATCCAGAGCGGTCTTGAGGATGTAGCCCTCGGTCAGCTCCAGGTAGCGAACGCCCTTGGCCTTGGTGGAGAAGATGGTACCGGTCATGGAACGCAGGCCCTTGCCCAGGTCATCCAGACCAGCGCCGACAGGCAGGCCGTTCTCAGAGAAAGCGGTCTGGCTGCGGCCGTAAACGATCTGCAGGAACAGCTCACGCATTGCAACGTTGATAGCGTCGCAGACGAGGTCGGTGTTCAGTGCTTCCAGGATGGTCTTGCCGGGCAGGATCTCGCCAGCCATAGCAGCAGAATGGGTCATGCCGGAGCAGCCGATGGTTTCAACCAAAGCTTCCTCAATGATGCCGTTCTTGATGTTCAGGCTCAGCTTGCAGGTACCCTGCTGGGGTGCGCACCAGCCCACACCGTGGGTATAGCCGCTGATGTCCTCAATTTTATAGGCCTTGACCCATTCGCCCTCTTCAGGGATGGGAGCGGGACCATGCTTCGGACCCTTCGTGATCGGGCACATATTGTTGACCTGTGCGGAGTATTCGATCATAATATTCTCTCCTTTGCATTATTGTCGGAAGCCGGTGCCATTTGCACCGCACAAACATCAGCAAGCCTGCGCGGGGGCTGTGCGTTCCGGCCGTCCATTGTCAAGCTTTTCACAGCTAATTTTATTATACGAGGGTAGTGGCCTTTTTTCAAGATGTTAGTCTTTTCTAACCGTCTGTTTTTGATAAATTTTTCTTGCCATTTTCTGCATATTCAGCAAAACGCCGCCCCGTTTTGCCTGCGGGGCGGCGTTTTCACCAGTCAAAAGAATTCTAAAATCTATTCCAATCGGCAGATTGGAAACGAAAGCGGTGTGCAGGAGCGCAGCACAGCCACAGTGCCCCCCACCTTTGCTTTATCCCATCAGAAAGCCGAACAGCAGCGGCGCAATGCCGCTTGCCGCTGCCATGCACAACACAGCAGCCAGCACGGTTTTGCCAAAATACCAGGCGTTCTTAGGCGGCAGCGGTTCCGGCTTTTGCTGCTTTTTGCCGCGGGGCGCGGGGGCGGCGGGCTGCGGCAGCTCCGGGGCCGTCAGGGCCGCCAGCGCACCGAACAGCAGCATAACCAGCGGAAACACCATGGATACCCGGATGGATACCACCGCCTGTGCCAGATAGCTGCACAGCGCCAGCATGACTGGGGCCACGCCGGGAGTGTTCCAGCTCCGTTCCCCGCGCCGCAGGTGGGCCGCCACCAGCAGCAGCCAGGCGGCCAAGCCAAGAATGCCGGTCGTCAGCAGCTGTTCCAGATATTCGTTATGCGCGGCATAGAACGTCGCCATGCGGGCTGTCATGGCGTCGCCTGCCCAGGCGGCCACGGCGGTATGCATCATGCCGGGGCCAATGCCCACAATCTTGCGCAGCAGGCTGCCGTCCGCCCAGGTGCCAAACGCAGCGCGCCAGGCCACGCCGCGGTAGGTACCCCAGTCATCGTTGAACACCAGCAGGTTATGCAGGCTTTCCGGCAGGGGCAGGTTTGGCATTGCATTGGCCAGCACAAAGGCCAACGCCCCCACCGCCAGCACAGCAATGGTGATGCCCCGCCCCGGCAGGTACAGTGGGGCCTGCGCTGCAATGCCTTTGCGGGCCAGCACAAACAGCACCAGCCACAGCAGCAGGCTTGCCGCCATGCAGGGCAGTGCCACCTGCCACGCGCCCAGTTTGGCCAGCAGGGCGGTGCCACCCTGAGTGTAAACGCTGGCACGCATGTAATGCATCCAGGCAGCCCAGCCGAAGAACGCCGCACTGATGAGCGCCGCACGGCGCAGGTGGCGGGTGGTAAAGTTTTTATGGCAGACCAGCACCATCACCGCCGCGCCGATGCCCAGGGCAAGCGCCTCTGAATCCACAACGGCCAGCGCCAATGCGCCAAACGCTGCCGGAATGCCGGTCCAGACAGCGGTTCTGCTATCTTTGGCGTTCAGGAACTGGTAAAACACAATGGGCAGCGCTACCGAGAAAAAACAGCCGTTAAAGTCCTTCTGCCCCAGGGTTGAGAAAAACTGTGCGCGCTCCACCACGGCGGTGTCTGCATACGCGCCGATAAGGTCAATGTTAAAGATGTTGAGCACATACAAAACTGCCACAATGCTTGTGGTAATGCCCAGCACCCAGAAAACAAAATCCAGGTTTTCAAGGTCCAGGTAGCTGCGCACAGCCCAGTACCCGGCGGCGGTAAACAGCACCAGCATCAGCCCGCCGTAATAGCCCCCCAGCCCCCAGGTGGACGCCGTGGGCGAAAGCGATGTAAAGGTAGAAATCAGGCTAGTGCCTGCAAAGGCCAGCACACCCCACAGGGTTACATCTCGTCCGGCGTTGGCGTTGCGCGGGCGGGGCGCACGGGCCCCAATGGCCGTACAGGCCACCAGCCAGAGCAGGAACAAGAGAAACAGGGTAAAACAGCCGGTGAACTTGGTCACACCAAGGTTGGAAAATTTATCAATGTACAGCGGGTACACGCACAGCACCGCGCACAAAAAAGCGGTTGCCGAGGTGCCCGCCAAGCGGTTGATCGCTTGCTGTTGGTCAGAACGCATGGTTCAAATTACCTCCGGGTCTTTTTCCCGCAGGCTTTGCGGCGTGCGGGTAACTGTATTGTATTATTTTACCCGTTCCCCTGCTGCTTTTCAACCGTTGCTACAGGTTTTACAAATAGGAAACATATCCCGCCCGCCACGGCGCTGGCTACCGCCAGCATATGCCGGGCAGGCAGATCCAGCAGCTGGCTGCCCGCATAACTCAGCAGGCTGCCGGCGCTCATGCCAAGGGCGATCAAGCCATAGTTGACCCCCGCATGGGCAAGGCCGAACAGGTCCGTATTTAAGGCGGGCTGCACCGCCGCGCCGCCGGAGTAAAAGCAGGTCAGCACACAGTAAGCCGCCAGCACCCACCACCCCTGCGCAAAGGCAAACCCGATGCTGCCCGCCGCCAGGGCCGCATACACCCCGTACAAAACTGGTTTGCGGCCCCAGTGGTCACTGGCAGCGGGGCAAAGCAACCGCCCTGCTGCGCTGGCCGCACTGCCCACTGCCACGCACAGGGGTGCCCACTGCTCCGGCAGGCCGCGGTCCGCTGCAATGGTCAGGATCTCCGGGCTGAACAGCAGCATGGGCGGGGCTGCCAGCGCCACCCCCGCAACACACAGGCGGTACTGCGTGGTGCGCACCATCTGGTGGGGCGGCAGGTCGTTTGCCGCTTTTGCGTTTGGCTGGCCGGCGGGCTGGGGTGGATTTTGCAGCACGGCGGCGGATGCCCCGCACACCGCCAGCACCACCACACCGAGCGCGGCAAAACAGACACGCATCCCCCAGCGGTTTTCCACAAAACCCACAAAAACGGTTAAAAACGCACCGGAAAGCCCCATAGCCGCACCGCTGACCCCCGTTGCCAGCCCTTTGCGGCTGGCATACCACTTTTGGGCGCAGGCCAGCACCGCCGGGGCCAAAAAGGCGCTGCCTACCCCCGCCGGGATGCTGTACACCAAAAAGAACAACGCCGCATTGCCCTGCGGCACCAGCGCTGCCCCCATGCTGCCGCCGCCCAGCAGCGCGGTACCCCACAGGGCCGCATAGCGCGGGCCGTGCTGATCCTGCACAAAACCGCCGATGGCGCAGCCGATGCCATATCCTGCCACCAGAATGGCAAAGCTGAGCATGGCCTGCCCGCGGGAAAAGCCGTACTGCGCCATGACCGGCTTTTGGAACACGCCCCACGCCGCCGGAATGCCGGTCAGCAGCTGTACGGCCGCACCGGCAGCCAGAATTTTGGGGTTGCCGTTTTGTTTTGGCATGGTGTTCTTCCTCCTTATCCTTCCCGTTCCACACAGTTTGATACAGCTTCAGTATGCCCCGTTTTTGTTGACAAAAAACGCCGGGACAGATATGATAAAGAGGTATATCTTTTGATTTTTCCGCGGGCCGCTGCCCGCGCAGATAATAGGGAGGAACAACCATGAAAACACAGCCGTTGAAGGGCATGCGCGACCTTTTGCCGCGCGAGCAGGCATTGCGTGATTACATTCAGGGCCAAATTTTGGATACTTACCGCGCCGCCGGGTTCCAGCGCATTTCCACCCCCATCCTGGAGGATATGGAAAACCTGGACAAATCCGATGGCGGCGACAACCTGAACCTGATCTTCAAGGTTCTCAAGCGCGGCGAAAAGCTGGCCGCTGCCCTGCGCTCCGGCGATGAAAAACAGCTTTCCGATATGGGCCTGCGCTATGACCTGACCCTGCCGCTTTCCCGTTACTACGCTGCCAACCGCAACGAGCTGCCCAACCCCTTCAAGGTGATCCAGACCGACCGCGTTTACCGTGCCGAGCGCCCGCAGAAGGGCCGCCTGCGCGAGTTTGTGCAGTGTGATATCGACATTCTGGGCGATTCTTCCCCCAATGCCGAGGTGGAGCTGATCGATGTGACCACTCGCGCTCTGCTGCGCATCGGTTTCAAAGATTTCACTGTCAACATCAACGACCGCCGCATCCTGCGCGCCATGCTGGAAAAGATGGGCTTTGCCGCTGACCAGCTGGATTCCGTCTGCATCAGCTTTGACAAGCTGGATAAGATCGGTGCAGACGGCGTAAAGAAAGAGCTGCTGGAAAAAGAGTTTGACGCCGCCGCTGTGGAAGCGCTGGATGAGTTCCTGTGCGCCGGTGATTTCAGCCTGGACGCCGTGACCGCCCGCGTTGGGGACGAGACCCTGACCGCCGACCTGCGCTATGTCATCGCCACCGCCGAAAAGATTGCCAACGGCCGTTACGGCATTGCCTATGCCCCCAGCCTGGTGCGCGGCCAGGGATACTATACCGGCATGGTGTTTGAAGTGACCTGCCCGCAGTTCAGCGGCGCTGTTGCAGGCGGCGGCCGCTACGACAATATGGTTGGCAAGTTCATTGGCCAGCAGGTGCCCGCCGTTGGCTTCTCCATCGGGTTCGAGCGCGTCTGCGGCATTCTGCTGGAGCAGGATTACCAGATCCCCGGTGCCAAGCAGAAGCTGGCTCTGTTGTATCTGAAGGATGCCGATTTCGCCGCCGTGCTGGCCAAGGCCGATGCCCTGCGCACAGCCTATGATGTGACGGTTCTGCCCCAGGCCAAAAAGCTGGGCAAGCAGTTCGGCACATTGGAAGCCGCTGGTTACAACGCTGTTGCCTTTGCGGACAATGACGACATCAAGGTTCTTGGTCAAAAAGCTGAATAATTAGAATTATTTTTGTGGGGTGTGCCGGTTTTGCGGCGCACCCCGCTTTTTTTGACATCAAGCTGTAACATTCCGGTGCCACTTCCGTGTTATACTGGTAAAGGAAGCAGATATTGCTTTTGGCTTACCCCCTTACCACACAACACAATAAGGAGCGTGCCCTATGAAACATACAACACTATCCCGCTTTGCCAGCCTTGCCGCATCCGCCGCGCTGGCGCTCAGCCTTGCTGCCTGCGGTTCCACCAGCCGCAGCACCTACTCCGCCGCTGTTTCTAACGATACCGCCGCCTTTAGCAGCCAGGATGCCGGAGACTATGAATCTTACAGCGCCGAAAGCGCCGCAGCCGGGGAAGGCAGCAGTTTTTCTTCAGACGATCTGACCAGCTCGATGCTGGATCCTTCCACGGTGGAAAGCAGCCGCAAGATCGTGTATAACGCCAGCGTGCAGATGGAAACCACCGACTATGATACCACCCGCGCCGGCTTGCAGGAGGCCGTAACCGCCGCGAACGGCTACCTGGAAAGCACTGATCAGGGCGGCAGCAAGGATTCCGGCAGCCGCTATACTTATTACACCGCGCGCATCCCCGCCGAAAACTACCGCAGCTTTTTGACCGCCGCCGGGGAAGCCGGGAACGTGACCTCGCTGAACGAGAGCGCGCAGGACATTACTACTGAGTATGTAGATGTGGAAGCCCGCCTGAAAGCCCTGAACGACCAGCGCGACCGGCTGAACGCCCTGGCCGACAAAGCTGAAACCACCGCCGACCTGCTGGAAATTGAAAGCCAACTTTCGGATGTGCAGTATCAGCTGGAAAGCTACACCGGCCAGATGCGGCTGATGGATAACCAGGTGCGCTATTCCACCGTGGATATTTCCCTGCAGGAAGTGCGGGTTCTGACCCCCACCGCCACCACCTTTGGCGAAAAGTTTGTGGAAGCCGTTACCAGCGGCTGGCGCGGCTTTGTGGATGGGGCCGAAGATCTTATCCTGGTGGTGGTTTATCTGTGGCCGGTGGTACTGATCGTGCTTGCCATCCTGCTGGTGGCACGGCCCGCTCTCAAGCGCCGCAAGGCCCGCCGGGCGGAGAAAAAGCAGGCTAAGCTCGCTGCAAAGGCTGCCACCCAGACGCAGCCCGCAGAGCCCGCCAAACCGGACGACACCGTAAAATAAATCGCACCTCTTCTTTCCAACTTATATCGCAAAGCGGGCGCACCGTCCTACAGTAGACGGTGCGCCCGCTTTGTTTTATTTTTACCGGCTGTGCTTACAGGCCGTACAGCTCGGTATATTTGTTTTTCAGGTAGTTGGTGTAGTGGGCGGCATCAAATGCGCCGCCGCACAGGCTTTGCACCAGCCACTGCGGTTCCTTGGCGCGGCCATGCTGCCACACGCGGCTGCGCAGAGCGTCTTTCAGCGGCTGCATGTTGCCTTCGGCCCACTGGGCGTCCAGGTCCATGGTTTTGCGCAGGTCATCCACCGCCTGTGCGCTGTAAGCACTGCCCAGCGCATAGCTGGGGAAGTAGCCCATATCGCCCATTGCCCAGTGGATATCCTGCAAACAGCCGTGGGTATCGTCCGGCACATCCACGCCAAGGTATTCCTTATACTTGGCGTTCCAGGCGGCGGGCAGGTCGGCCACGGTCAGGGTGCCCTGCATCAGGGCCTTTTCCAGCTCATACCGCACCATAATGTGCAAAGAGTAGGTCAGCTCGTCCGCCTCGGTGCGGATCAGGCTCGGCTCGGCGCGGTTGACGGCGCGGTAGATCTCTTCCTCGGTCACGCCGTTCAGCTGCTGGGGGAACAGCTCCAGCAAAGTGGGATACAAATAGTGGATGAACGCGCGGCTGCGGCCTACATAGTTTTCAAACAGGCGGCTCTGGCTTTCGTGCAGGCCGGTGGTTGCGCCGCCCGCCAGGGTGGTATAATCATACTTAGGGTCAACGTTCAGCTCATACAGGGCATGGCCGCCCTCGTGCGCCACGCTGTACAGGTTGGAGAACATATCCTGCGGCATATAATGGGTGGTAATGCGCACATCACCGTGCCAGAAGCCGGAGGTAAAGGGGTGCTCGGTTTCGCCCAGAACACAGTGGTCCGGGTCCAGCCCCCACACTTCCATAATCTTTTTGGAAAGCTTGCGCTGCTGCTCAATGGGCCAATCCTGATACAAAAAGTCGGTGCGGATGGCGCTGCCGCGCTCTTTTATGGCAGCCAGCAGCGGCACAATGGTCTCGCGCAGGGCGGCAAAGAAAGTATCACACTGGGCAATGGTCAGGCCGTGTTCATAGCGGTCCAGCCAGACTTCATACGGGTCGCGGTCAGGGGCAAAATAGTGGGCCTGCGCGCGCAGGGATTCCACAATTTTTTCCAGATACGGGGCAAAACTGGCAAAGTCATTGCCGCGCTTTGCCTTGCCCCATGCGGGCATGCTTTCCTGCGTCAGCTTGGTGAACGCGGCGTACTCTTCTGCCGGGATCTTGCCAATCTCGTCATAGCTGCGCTGCAACTCCCGCACTTCTGCCTTTTCCTGTTCGGTTTCGGCATCAGCGGCAGCGCGCTGCAGCAGGGCGGCGGTGTCAGCGCTGACCAGCTGGTCAAAGTAGGCGCGGCTCAGCACCTCCATGGCTTCGGCGCGGCCCGCACTGCTTTCCGGCGGGGCTACCGTCTCACTGTCATAATCGGCAACGGCCATTGCGTACTGGTAGGCATACAGTCTTTTCTCCAGCTTGCGCAGAGCTTTGATGGAATCTTTCATTGGGCTCTCCTTTCCGCCGGGGCGGCGGTTTTTATTCATGGTTTATTATAGCACACCCGGTGGCTGTTCGGCCAGTTAGCAGCACAAAGCCGAAAAACTTTGCCCTGCGGCACATTTTCCCCCAACCGCCCATTGTCAGGCGCGGGAGCGGGCCTGTATAATGGTTATGGCAATACCGCATAATTCTAAGTGCCGATACGGCGAGCAAGGTGCGGCAGATGCCAAGCCAAAAGCGCAGATAATACTGGATGCTGCAAAGGTGAGCGCCGCCAGTGGCGGAAACAGCGAACCGAAGCAGGGGCAGCGGTCGCAGAGTGCGAGGGGCTTTTGCCCCCGAAGCACGATGCGGGTACCGCAACCCGACATTATCGAGCATTTTGGCAACGCAGATGCCGTGCCGCAGCTGCCGGAGCGGTGCTTAAGCCGCAAGGCGGGAATTGTGCGGTGTTGCCTTATAATGTTTTTTATTTTGCCCCTGAGCGTGGGGGATTCAGGAGAACGCCATGAAAAAACAAGCCTCAACTCTGCTGCCTGCACTGCTGGACCTGCTGCGGCAGTATCTGGCGCTGGATATGCCCGTATACGCCGGACACGCCACCTTGCTGCTGCTTACGGCAGCGCTGCCGCTGCTGATGTGGGTGCTGGTCATCATCAACATGCTGCCGTTTTATTCGGTTTCGGACATTGCCGCGCTGGTTGCCCAGCTTTTGCCGGATATCCCGGCCATCCAGTCAATGGCGGTGGATGTGATTGCCAACCTGAATGATCAGTCCACCACCTTCATGGCTTCCTTTGCCGCCATCACCACGGTGATCTCCGCTTCCGGTGGGATGGCCGCGGTGCAAAAGGGGCTGCAAAAGCTGACCCCCGGTGCCCGCAAAACAATGTTTGACCGTTTGTGGGCTGTGCTGTATACCTTTTTGTTTGAGGGCCTGATGTTGGTTGCCATGGTGGTGCAAAGCCTGAGCCCAATCCTGCGCGGGCTGGCCGGGCTGCTGCCGCTGCATACCCTGGTGGGCGGGCTGCTGCAGCGGCTGCACAGCCTGCTCAGCATCAGTGCTGTGCTTTCGTTGGCGCTTTCGCTGCTGACGGTAACACTGATCTACACCTATGTGCCCGGCGGCAAGCGCCGCATACGGGATCAGCTGCCGGGGGCCGCTGCTGTGGTAGCGGTGTGGACGCTGTTTTCCAAAATATTCTCGTTTTACATCGGGCATTTCTGGAAGTTATCGTACATTTACGGTTCTTTGGCTGCAATCGTGCTGATTACGCTTTGGCTGAATGTGAACATCAATGTGCTGTTTTTGGGTGCCGGGCTGAACGCAAAGATTCAGGGGATGGGGCAGGAGAAAAAGGAACCGGATGCTTGAGATACACCCTAGGGCGCGATGCCCTCATCGCACAGGGAAGAAACGCAAATATTGGGCTGCGAACCTGCAAACCATGTGTAGGAAACGACGCTCGCATCGTCCTGCATGGCGGGCCGTAATATGCGCACACGTCGGGATGAGGGCATCCCGCCTTACGTGGCCGGGCGTACAATGTGCGCTCCCACGGGCTCCACAGGGTCAAACGCTTTTTTCTAACGCATTAAACCCATACAAACACTACCTGATACACCAACAGGGCGGCCGGGAAGTTTTCCCGGTCGCCCTGTTTTATTGCTCTCGTTTTATTGCTTTCTTTGAACCGTGAACTTATTCAGCGGTCTTATACCCATCGGGGTTGTGGCTCTGCCAGTTCCAGCTGTCGCGGCACATTTCGTCAATGCCGTACTCAGCTTCCCAGCCCAGCTCACGCTTGGCCTTGCTAGGATCGCACCAGCACTCGGCAATATCGCCGGGGCGGCGCGGGTCAATGACATAGGGCAGCTCCTTGCCGCAGGCCTTGCTGAATGCATGAATCACATCCAGCACACTGTAGCCGTGGCCGGTGCCCAGGTTGCAGATGAACAGGCCGGGCTTTTCTTCCAGCTTTTTGATGGCTGCCACATGGCCGCGGGCCAGGTCCACAACGTGGATGTAGTCGCGCACGCCGGTGCCATCGGGGGTAGGGTAATCATTGCCGTACACATGCACTTTTTCCAGCTTGCCAACGGCAACTTTGGCGATGTAGGGCACCAGGTTGTTGGGGATGCCGTTCGGATCCTCGCCGATCTTTCCGGAAGGATGTGCACCGATGGGGTTGAAGTAACGCAGCAGAGCAACGTTCAGCTCCGGGTCTGCCTTGCAGCAGTCGGTCAGGATGCGCTCGGTAAACACCTTGGTAGTGCCATACGGGTTGGTGGTTGCACCAACAGGGAAATCCTCGCGGATGGGCACGCTGGCGGGGTCGCCGTAAACCGTTGCGGAGGAGGAGAAGATGATGTTATGGCAATCGTAACGGCGCATAACATCCAGGATGTTCAGGGTGCAGTTCAGGTTGTTGGAGTAATACTCGATGGGCTTGGAAACGCTTTCGCCCACGGCCTTGTAGGCGGCAAACTGGATCACACAGTCAATGCCGGGATTTTCCGCAAAGACCTTTTCAACTGCCGCATGGTCGGTCATATCTGCTTCCACAAACTTGAAATCCTTACCGGTGATCTCGCGCACACGTTTCAGGGCTTCGGGGCAGGAGTTGTAATAGTTATCTGCCACCACAATATCGTAACCCGCATTGAGAAGCTCCACACAGGTATGGCTGCCGATGTAACCGGCGCCGCCGCTGACCAAAATAGACATACTGATCGCTCCTTTACACAATATGGAAAGTTGTTGCCGGGATTTTGTATCTTCAACAGGGCATCCGCAGGGTTTGCTTCGTTCCCTTGTTGATTTTATTCTAACGTCTTTATCACAATATGGAAATAGATGTTTCCATGTTTGATATGTAACTTTGTTGTTACCTTTACCGTTCGCACAGATGCAGCGGGTGCGGGGCGCGGCGGTAAGCGCCGGGCGTTTGGCCGGTCAGGGCGTGGAACCGCCTGCTGAACCACGCCAGGGAGCCATACCCCAGCATACGGGCCGTTTCGCCGGGGCCGTACCCCTGGGTCAGCAGCAGCGCTGCCTGTTCGGCTTTCATGCAGGAAAAATACTCCATCGGCCCCATGCGGGTGCGGGCGCGGAACGCCTGCTGCAATGCCACGCGGGAGCAGCCATTGGCATCGCACACCTGGTCCAGCGCCAGCGGCTTTTCAATGTTCTGCGCAAAGTACAGGCGCACGCTTTCCACAAGGGCTGCCTGCTCCTGCTCGGCGCGGGCACGGGGGCTTTGTTTGCGGGTGCGCTGCCTGCGGCGGGCCAACAGGTACAGCAGCTGTGCCAGATAGATGGTTTGCAGCTCTTTGCCGCCAAACGGGATTTCCGCGCGGCGGGCGGGCATCTGGCAGGCATCCTGCACCGGCTGGAACACCTCGCGCACCGTTTCTGCCAGCTGGCGCAGACAGCTTTTTTCGGCGTTGCCGAGCCGCGTATGGCAGCTGCGGAAAGAATCCATCGCACTGCCGTCCGCGGTAAATTCCACGCGGAACACCTCCGGCGGAACCTCGCCCACTGCGCGCATGGCAAACAGCTCTGCGGGCTGGTGGAACAAAATCTGCCCGGCACGCAGCAGCACCCGGTGGGTATCGCACAGCTCTTCCACCATACCGCTTTTTACATATACCAGCAGCCAGCCCTCACAGGTGCGCTCCGGCGTTTGCTGGCCAATGCGCCATTCGGATTCCGCCGCGCTGGCAATCCCTGTTACCCGCAGCGGCCATTCATCCCCATACACGCCTTCACCTCCCCTGTTCAGGTTGCTTCATCGCTTGCGGTCCAGTTCTGGCCTGCGCCGTTGCTGAACACACCGGGCGGGTCCTGCGTTGCCGCCGGGAACTGCTCGCTCCCGGGGAAGCTGTCCACCAGCCCCAGGCGGTAGGCCGTCAGCGGGCAGAGCGTTTTTTCGATATGGTCATAGCTGATGCCGTTATCGCTGTTGTAGGTGTAATACATAATAGCATCCGGCCAGGTGTTCAGCACATACTGCGCCAGCGGCTGGGTCACAAACGCATCCCGGCTGCCAACGTAAAGGTCTGCCGCACCAAACAGATGCAGGATCTCGTGGGCATATACGGTGGGGCTGTTGTAGGTTTTCTCCCCCGCATAGGAATCATAGAGATAAAGACAGCTGAATTCATTCAGGTAATTACCGCCATCCTCCAGATAATGCAGAATGGAGTAGGAAGCCCCCTCCACCGGCAGAAAGATCAGGTAGCCAATGCTTGCCGTGCCGTATTGCTGCTGGATGAATTCCACATCCACCTGTGCGGTCAGGGTGTCCACATCGTCATAGAACGTTGTGCCGGTGGTGGTATCTTCCGTCAGACCGGCTTTGTAGGCGGCAAAGGTGCTCAGATTGTTTTCGCCGGTATCGTAATAGATTTTCGGCTGGGCGTTATAGGTCTGCGCCTGCTGGGTGATCCAGTCCACCGCCACGGCAAGGTTCTGCCGCGTCTGGGCCAGGGCTTCCTCGGTCCAGGGGTTGGCGTCGTCCTGCAGATAAATGCTGTACAGCACGCTGGGCCATGCCAGCAGCCCGCAGCTGCCGTACACCTGCTGTAAATCTTGCTGTTGGGCAGGGGTCTGGGTGGGGGTTGGGCTGGGAGCCACGGTGGGCTG